>Ga0256832_1000114_pt1 | contig 47844 bp, 45 predicted proteins | sample 134614metaG_FD_190534 | JGI IMG/M metagenome (GOLD analysis project Ga0256832, IMG submission 190534) | Hydrothermal vent microbial communities from Lau Basin, Pacific Ocean - 134-614 | ecosystem: Environmental > Aquatic > Marine > Hydrothermal vents | place: Pacific Ocean: Lau Basin | collected...
ACCGGCTTGCCCTTCCGTACCGTGCCTCCCCTGAAGGAACTCATGTCTGGTAACGTGAAGGTGGATCAGCTGCGGGAGGTGTCCATCGAGGACCTGCTGGGGCGGGACCCCGTGGCCCTGGACTGGCAGGCCATACGCCAGGGGTTGGCGGGCAAGTCCGCCCTGGTGACGGGTGCCGGCGGCTCCATCGGCTCGGAACTCTGCCGCCAGCTGGCGGGTCTGCAGGTAAGCAGCCTGGTGCTGGTAGAGAACAGCGAGTTCAACCTGTTCAACATGGAAAGGGAGCTGCGTGAGCAGTATCCGGAGCTGCGCATACATCCTCACCTGGCGGATGTGACCGACAGGCGGGTAATGGACCTGGTGTTTGAAAAATACCGGCCCCGGGTGGTGTTCCACGCGGCGGCCTACAAGCATGTCCCCCTGCTGGAGCGGCAGCTGCGCGAGGCCATGCGCAACAACGTGCTGGGGACGCGCAATGTCGCCCTGGCGGCGGACCGCTGGCAGGCGGAGGAGTTTGTGCTCATTTCCACGGACAAAGCGGTGAACCCGGCCAATGTCATGGGGGCGAGCAAGCGCGCGGCGGAGATTTATTGCCAGAACCTGAACGACCGTTCCGCCACCAGCTTCATCACCGTGCGTTTCGGCAATGTGCTGGGCTCCACGGGCAGCGTGGTGCCCCTGTTCAGGGAGCAGATCAAGAAGGGCGGCCCAGTGCGCGTGACCCATCCGGATATCGAGCGTTATTTCATGACCACCCGGGAAGCCTGCCAGCTCATCATGCAGGCCAGCGTGCTGGGGCGGGGCGGAGAGATCTTCGTCCTGGACATGGGGCAGCCCGTGCGCATTCAGTATCTGGCGGAGCAGCTCATCCGCCTGTCGGGAAAGAAACCCGGCGAGGATATTGCGATAGAATACACGGGACTGCGGCCGGGAGAAAAACTTTACGAGGAGCTGTTCCACGAACAGGAATCCCTGCAGCCCACGGCCCATGAGAAGATTCTTCAGGCCCGTTACCGTCCCGTGGCATGGGAAGAACTGAACGCCATCATGGAAGAGACCGAGACGGCCTGCGCCGCCCATGATTGTGACAGCCTGAGTGAATTGCTGACCCGGCTGGTGCCGGAACGAACCGACCGTGACGGCGGCGGGAATTGCGCCCTGCAGGATGGAGAATGAACACAGAGCAGACAGAAATCCTTGAAGACTCCCTGACGGCCATGGGCGTCGATGAACGCATGGCGGCGTCCCTGGAGGCCGCGGGCAAGCTGAGCGCCCAGGATTATTCCCGCGCCGCCCATCTGGCGGCGGAAGGCGGCGTGTCCGTGTGGAACATGGTGCACAAGCTTGGTCTGGTGTCCGAACGGGATCTGGCGGACGCCTTCTGCCGGGAGATGGGCCTGGAATTCATCGCCGCGGATGATTTTCCCGACGTGGCCCTGTTCGAGGATGCCGTGTCCCAGCGCTTCCTCAAGGAGTCCCGGGTGCTGCCCCTGTACCTGGAGGACGACCGCCTCTATCTGGCCATGGCGGACCCCGGTGACGACTTCGCCATCAGCGCCATGGAAGCGGCCAGCGGCCACGAGGTGCAGCCCGTGGTGGCTCTGCCCGCGGACATCGACAACGCCATCGAAAAACTCTATGGCACCGGGCGTTCGGTCATGGGCGAGATCGTCGAGGGCCTGGGCGAGGGCGATGAAGCCGAAGCCGACGTGGAAACCCTCAAGGACCTGGCTTCCGAAGCGCCGGTCATCCGCCTGGTGAATCTCATCGTGCAGCGGGCGGTGGAGTCCCGCGCCTCGGATATTCACGTGGAGCCCTTCGAAGGCCAGCTCAAGGTGCGTTACCGCATCGACGGCGTGCTCACCGAGAGTGAGGCCCCGCCCGCCCATTCCACGGCGGCCATCATCTCGCGCATCAAGCTCATGGCCAAGCTCAACATCGCCGAACGCCGCCTGCCCCAGGACGGGCGCATCAGCCTGCGGGTGCAGGGCAAGGAGCTGGATCTGCGGGTGTCCACGGTACCCACCATGTTCGGCGAGAGTGTGGTCATCCGCCTGCTGGACAAGGAAAGCGTGAAATTCGATTTCGGCGCCCTGGGCTTCGATGGCGAGCCTCTGAGGCGCTTCAAGCATATTCTGGACATGCCCCATGGCATCGTGCTGGTCACGGGCCCCACGGGCAGCGGCAAGTCCACCACCCTGTACACGGCCCTGAGCCGCCTGAATACCGCCGAGAAGAAAATCATCACCGTGGAAGATCCGGTGGAATATCAGATTGCCGGCATCAACCAGATCCAGGTCAAGCCCCAGATCGACCTGACCTTCTCCGCTGCCCTGCGTTCCATCGTGCGTCAGGACCCCGACATCATCATGGTGGGTGAGATGCGGGACCTGGAAACCGCGCGTATCGCCGTGCAGTCCGCCCTCACCGGCCACCTGGTGCTGTCCACCCTGCATACCAATGATGCGGCTGGCGGCATTACCCGGCTCCTGGACATGGGGGTGGAAGACTATCTCATCACCTCCACGGTGAACGGTATTCTTGCCCAGCGCCTGGTGCGCCGCCTCTGTCAGCACTGCCGGGAGGCCTATGAGCCCCTGCCGGAGCTGGTCGAGGAGCTGGCCCTGGACCGCTATGCCGACGAGGAGGGCAAGGTGGTGCTCTATCGTCCCGTGGGCTGTGACCACTGCGGCGGCAGCGGCTACTATGGCCGTTTGTCCCTGACGGAGGTGCTGGTGATGAACGACGAGATTCGCCGCCTGGTGATGCGCCACGCCAACGCCGGGGAGATCCAGCAGGCGGCCATCGATGACGGCATGGATACCCTGCGCCAGGATGGCTTGCGCAAGTCCGTGGCCGGCCTGACCACTCTGGAAGAAGTGGCGAGGGTGGCGGAAGACTGATGCCCCAGTTCAGTTACAAGGCGGTGCGCGCCAACGGCGAAGTGGTTGAAGGCGAAATGGAGGCCTCCGATGAGGCATCCCTGGTGAGCCAGCTGCAGGCCGATGGCCTCATGCCCATTCGCACCGGCCGGGCGGGCAGCGGTCTCAAGGGCCTGTTCCGCAGCCGTAAACCCAGGGTGGATCAGGAGCAGATTCTGCACTTCACCCGGGAAGTGGCCACCCTCCTGGAAGCGGGCATGACTCTGGACAGGGCCTTGCAGATACTGGCGGATCTGTCCGATGATGAAGCCCTGGTGCGCATGATCGAAAGCATACGCGAGAAAGTGCAGGGAGGGGCCACCCTGTCCTCCGCCCTGGAGGCCCAGGGCAAGATTTTCACTCCCCTGTACATCAGCATGGTAAAGGCCGGCGAGGCCGGTGGGGTGTTGCACAATGTGCTGGAAAAACTGGCCGAGTACCTGGAACGCTCCCAGGAACTGCGCGAAAGCGTGCGCTCCGCCCTGACCTATCCCACCATACTGCTGGTGGTGGCGGGCCTTTCCGTCATTGGCCTGCTGGTGGGCGTGGTGCCCCAGTTCAGCCAGATGTTCGCCGACATGGGCAAGAGTCTGCCCCTGCCCACCCAGATCGTGGTGGCCATAGGTGATACCCTGACCCATTACTGGTGGATGATTCTTTCCGGCCTGTTGCTGTTTGCCGCTTTTGCCAGCCAGCATTTCGCCAAGCCGGAAGTGAAGGCCAGGTGGGATGCCCGCCTGTTGCGCTGGCCCCTGCTGGGAGATTTGATTGCGAAGGTGGAAACTGCCCGCCTGACCCGTACCCTGGGCATCCTGTTGCACAATGGCCTGCCCCTGCTGGCGGCACTAAATCTGGTCAAGGATGTCATAAACAACACAGAGATCAAGGCCAGCATCAGCGACGCGGCGGATAGCCTCAAGCGGGGCAAGGGCCTGGCGGACCCCCTCATCGAGGACGGCGTGCTGCCGCCCCTGGCCCTGCAGATGATCAAGGTGGGCGAGGAGTCTGGTGATCTCGAGCCCATGCTCAACAAGGTGGCGGACGTGTTCGACAATGAAGTGCGCGCCAGCGTGAAACGGCTGCTCACCCTGCTGGAGCCGGCACTGATCGTGGGCCTGGGCCTGATCGTGGCGGGTATCATTGTCTCCATCATGCTGGCCATACTGGGCGCCAACGACCTGGCCTTGTAAAGATTCTGTTACATCGAGGAGAAGCACAGAGGATATGAAAATCGACATGAAACGAAGCAATGCGGGTTTCACCCTGCTGGAACTGCTGGTGGTGCTCGCTATCCTGGCCATGCTGGCCGGCCTGGTGGGACCCAAGGTGATGCAGCAGTTCGGCAAGGGCAAGCACGACGCGGCGGTGGCGCAAATCGGCAACCTGAAAAGCGCCCTGGAGCTGTACAAGCTGGACGCCATGAACTATCCCCAGAGCCTGGATGCCCTCACCAAGGGTGTCAACGGCAACAAGCCCGTGCTGGACAAGCTGCCCAAGGACCCCTGGGGCAATGATTACCAGTACCGCTTCCCCGGCGAGCATGGAGACTACGACATCGTTTCCTATGGTTCCGACGGTCAGCCGGGTGGAGAAGGTGAGGCGCGGGACATCACCAGCTGGGAGTAGGCGGGCTGGCGGTTTCACCCTGCTGGAACTGCTGCTGGTCATGGCCCTGGCAGCCATCATGATGGTCCTGGTGCCCATGAAGATTTCCAGCGCCCTGCCGGGCACCCAGCTCAAGTCCGCCGCCCGTGAGCTGGCGGCAGGCCTGCGTTATGCCCGCACCCATGCGCTTACGTCGCGGGAGGAAGCTACCCTGGTACTGGATACGGAAAAGCGCAGTTTCAAGGTCACCGGGCGGGACAGGAGTTACGACATTCCCCCTTCGGTGGATATCAGCCTGCTTACCGCCGAATCCGAGACCCGGGGCGAGCATGTGGGCGCCATCCGCTTCTTTCCCGACGGAGGTTCCACCGGCGGGCGCATTACCCTCAGTCATGGTGAACGCGGCTTCGGCGTGGACGTGGACTGGCTCACGGGAAAGGTGCGCATCCTGGACGTGGAGCCGGAAGGCTGATGCGCAATCAGCGTGGCTTTTCCCTTCTCGAGGTGCTGGTGGCCTTTGCCATCCTCGGCATGTCACTGGGCATTCTTTACCAAGCCTTTGGCGGCAGCCTGCGCAACCTGACCGTGGCGGGCGATTACACCCGCGCCATGATCATTGCCGAATCCAGGCTGGCCGAGGCCGCCAACCGCATGCCTCTGGAGCAGGGAAGCGAGGGAGGAGAGGAGGAGGGATATCATTGGCAGCTGCGGGTCATGCCTTGGGAAGAGGTCGAGGAGCTTCCCGAAACCTTCAAGACCTGGCTGGTGGAAGTGGAAGTCAGCTGGGGGGGCGCGGGTCAGTCCCGCCGTTACCGTATCAGCACCCTGCGTCTGAGTGACAAGTGAAGGGGTGGGCCATGCATAGCTCTCGACATTCCGGTTTTACCCTGCTGGAGCTGATCATCTCCCTGGCCCTCATCGGTCTCATGAGCCTGTTGCTGTTCGGCGCCCTGCGTTTTGCGGGCAAGGCCTGGGATGCCAGTGAGGTCCGCCAGGAGCGCGACACCAGCATCAGCATGGTCTGGCAATATCTTTCCGACCGTTTCGCCGAGGCGCGTTCCCTGAACAGCCATGTCGAATCTGAAGGACAGAACGTGTTCTTCTTCCGGGGCAAGGCCCATGCCGTGGAATTCGTCAGTCCCATGCCCGCCCACCTGGGCAGTGGTGGTCTCTACATCATTCGCCTGCAGCGGGCGCTGGCGGGGGACAGGAAGCAGCTCATCCTGCGACGCTGGCTCTACCATCCGGAGGTGCTGGCCGGCGCGGCGGGCCTGCCGGAATGGCGTCCCCTGTCCAGTAATGAACTCTATCGCGGCGGCCGGGAAAAGCCCGAATTGCGCGCCTGGTACTCCGAATCCGTGCTGGTGGATGACATCGAGGATGTGGATTTTTCCTACTACGGCGTCATGGCCCGGGGTGACGAAACCGCAGACTGGGACAGTGCCTGGGAAGACAGGCCCTACCTGCCCCAGCTGGTGCGCGTCAAACTCCGTGACAGCATGGGGGCCTGGCCGGAAATGACCTTCGAGCTGCCGGCGCTATGAGCAGCTGGAACACAGGCGGCAGACATGGGAGCCACCAGGAGGGGATTGCCCTGGTGCTGGTGCTCTGGGTAATCGTGCTGCTCAGCATCATCGCGGGTGCCATGTCCATGACTCAGCGCACCGGGGTGATAATGACCGGCAACATCCGTCAGGAACGGGAGGCCAGGGCGCTGCTCAATGCCGGGCTGAACTTCATGGCCCTGATGCTGGACCGGCGCAGGCGCCCCGTGGAGGATAACCCCTGGCCGGTGGATGGCCGCCTGCATCCCTTCCCATTTCGCGGAAGGCTGATATGGATAGGTGCGGTGCCGGAGGAGGCGCGTATCGATCTCAACCAGGCCAGGGACCAAGTGCTGCTCGGTCTGCTCAAGTCGTCCGGGTTGGACGAAGAGGAGGCTCTGGCTCTGCGTGACGCCATCCTTGACTGGCGTGACAGGGACAATAACAGGCATGCCGAAGGCGCCGAGGACAGGGACTACCGTTCGGACGGGAGACCCATAGGCGCCCGGGACTCGCGTTTCCTGTCCGTGGAGGAGTTACAGCAGGTTCGCGGCATGACGCCCGAAATCTACAAAAAACTTGCCGGGGCATTGACCGTGGATGCGCGGCAACGTACAGTCAATCCCGCATTTGCGTCTCGTGAGGTGTTGCTGGCCGTGCCGGGGGTTACCCCCGAGGAAGTGGATGAATACATCGCCCAGCGCCAGCAGGCCCGGGAACAGGGATTGCCGGTGCCCATGCCTGCTTTTGGCGGCGCCTTCTTCAAGAACAGCATGGGAACGCGGTTTCGCCTGTTTGCCGAACTGGATCTCGCCGGCGGTGGAAAGGCGCAGGCTGAAATGGTGGTGGATACAAGAAAGAAGACACGCAAGGGTTATATGTTGTTACAAAAGAAATATGGCAAGCTGAGTTCCCTGGGGCGCGCAGCGCTTCCACAGGAAGAGGGTTGAGCGTGGCCCTGGAACTTTCTGTCACCCAGGCCCTGCGCCAATGGCGCAAACAGATAGTGGACTGCCTGCCAGAGGCTTGGCGGGAGAACATCTCCTCCCGTATCACCCCTTATATGCTGGAGCTGGGCACGGACAAGGCGCGCCTGCTCAGGGATGGCCGCCCTCTGGAGGAAATCCGCATCGAGGATGGCGGTGTGGATGCGGGCACGGCGGCCCGTCTCAAATCCCATGAGTATCCTCTGGTGCTCATGCTGCCGGCGCCCTGGGTGTTGAGCAGAACCGTGGTGCTTCCGGCGGCCGCGGCGGAGAACCTGCGACAGGTTCTTGGTTTCGAGCTGGATCGTCTCACTCCCTTCACCGCCGACCAGGTTTATTTCGATTACCGGCAGCAGCCGCGGGAAAGCGGCAGTGACATGCTTGCGGTGGATGTGGCCCTGGTGCCGCGCAGGCACGTGGATCATTGGCTGGACAAGCTGCGCACTGCAGGCATCCCCGTGGATGCCATGAGTGCACCGGACCTGTGGGAAGAGGCCAATCTGCTGCCGGCCAGGATGCGCGCCCGCCCGGATTTGAAACGGCTGGCGCTGAGGTCCCTGCCCGCTGTGCTGGTGCTTGTGTTACTGGCAGCGGCCCTGGCCCTTCCCCTGTGGCAGAAGCGCCAGCTGGCCTTGTCCCTGCAGCAGAAAGAAGATGGGCTGCGCGCCCAGGCATCCCAGGTGATGAAGATTCGTGAAACCCTGGACAAAGAGCTGCGCGCAGTGGAAGCGCTCAACGAACGCTGGCAGTCTTCTCCGCCGGTGTTGGATGTTCTCCAGGTGCTGACCAACCTGCTGCCGGATGACACCGCGCTGCAGCGCATGGAAATCAAGGGCAATGAACTGGTCATCAATGGTACTTCCGGGCAGGCTTCTTCTCTCATCGGACTGCTGCAGAAGGCCCCCGGTTTCGATGATCCCCATTTCCTTTCCCCCGTGACCCAGCAGCGTGGCAAGGAACTGTTCAATCTTTCGGCGACCATCAGCATGCCGTTTCCCCGTGATCCTGGTGTGGAGCCCAACCTGACCAATCCCGAAGACCGTCCTCCTCCGGCGCTGGAACCCCCGGCGACGCCAAAACTGCAAGAATCGCGGAAGGCTGATGCCGGTGGCGGGCGTTCGGTGCCGGCGGATGTTCCTGTGAATGCGACAGCAGAGGCGCCTCCAGCAAAAGCCGGGAAAGCATCCGTCCCCCGGACGCAACAGGATACTTCGTCGGTCATTTCCTATCCGGAAGCCGTGGGTACGTCGGCCACGGCGATCCATCTGCAGGGTGCCAGCGACAGCGGCTATGTCCCGGGCCGGGTGACTTCCGGGGAGGGGCAGTGAACATGAATATTCAGGGAGAAAAGCAGCGCTGCGCACTGATTCTTGGAGGGTTGGGGTTGCTCCTTATCCTGGCCCTGGCCTTGGTCATCTACCCCTGGTGGACGAGAATGCAGTTCTACGACAAGGCCGTGGATCAGGCCGCCGATCATATTCAGCGCTATCAGCGTCTGCTGGACAGCGCCCCCGAGCAGCGGAAGCGACTGAAGAATCTTCGCCAGCAGCTAACGAAACGCAAGTATTTCGTCAGCGCCGCAAATCCCGAACTGGCGGCGGCTGAACTCCAGAAGCGCGTGAAAGCCATTGTCACGGAAGCCAAGGGCAAGCTCGTGAGTACTCAAAAGGTGGATAGCCAGGGGGATGGCCCGACCCGGGAGATAAAAATCAAGGTGCGCATGAAAGGCGATGTGGATGCCTTGTCCAGGGTGCTGCACGCACTGGAAGGCCAGCTGCCGGTGGTGAATATCGACAATGTTTCCATACGCAGCAGGCGAACCGTGAAGGGCAGGCGCAGGAACCGTGTGGAAGGCTATGAGCTGGATGTCAGCTTTGAACTGGTGGGCTATATGCTTGCGGGGAGTGGTGGAAAGTGAACAGGCTTCTGCTCATCATTGCGGCATTGCTCGCGGCCTTCCTCAGCTGGCGCTGGTTCAATCCCGTTGCGGCGCCCGATCTGGAGCCGGTGTCTGCCAAAGGCACGGAAAACGGCAATATCGGGGAACTCCTGGACAACATGGATCGGACGGCGAGTTTTCCTTCCCTGGCGGCCTATCATGCCATCAGCGCCCGTCCGCTTTTTTTCAGCAAGCGGCGTCCACCGCCGCCCTACGTGCCGGAGAAGGGCGGGGGGCAGAAACCGGGACCATCGCGCAAGACGGGAAAGCCACGGGTTCAGCTTTCCGCTATCGTCCGTGTCGGCGACCAGGTCTATGCCCTGGTTCAGGGTGGCAAGAACAAGGGCAGCAAGCGGGTGCGCGTCAACGAGGATATTGATGGCTGGAAGGTGGTCAGCATCGACAAGGACAGGCTGGTGCTTAACAACGGTTCGGAAACCGAAACCCTGCTGCTGAGGAACTACAAGCCCGTCAAGCCTGTCAAACAGGCGCCGAAGAAGGCTGCCGGTGGGGCCGCCAGGCCTAAATCAAAGAACAGAAAGGACAGGGGGCGGGGGACGCAGCCGCCACCAGCGGGAACTCCCCGCCGTTAGCGAGAAAAGCCGTTGACTATTGTGTAGGTCGGGCTTCAGCCCAACGATGGACGCTACCAAAGGGCCAATGTCGGACTGAAGTCCGACGTGCCAACTTTTGGTGGTTTCATTCCCGTGCGTTGTTTCTGTCGTTGACGGGTATGTGCTACTATTTCGCGCTTATAAATCAGGGAAACAAACATTGAATACATCCGTGATCATCAAGAACTGGCGACGGCCGGCCGTTCGCAGCTTCTTTCTGGTGCTGTCGGTGTCGCTGTTGAGTGCGTGTCAGTCGTTTCCTCTGGCCAAGGCCCATCAAAAGGTTACCGCCCCAACGGTGCCGGTGAATGACGCCAAGGGCGTGCTGGACCTGAAGCAGGGAACCGCCCTTTCCGAGAGCATTGCCGAGGTTTCTCCGCAGGAAGGGCAGGACACGCCGCCGCCGTTGCAGGACTGGCAGGTTTCGGGCACCGGCAGGTTCATCAATCCTTCGGCCGTGGACGACAGGGGGAAAGCCGCAGCTCCGACTTTTGGCAACAAGCGGGACATTACGCTCAATTTTGAAAACACGGATATCCGGGAAGTGGTCAAGATCATTCTCGGTGATACTCTCAAGCTGAGCTACATTATCGACCCCGGCGTGCGTGGCGGCGTGAGCATGCAGACCGGCGCGCCCGTGTCTCGCAACGATCTTCTGCCCCTGCTGGAAACCCTGTTGCGCATGAACAACGCCACCTTGGTACAGAAGGGCAGAACTTTTCATGTGGTGCCGGTGGCCAAGGCCAACAAGGGACTGCTGACGCCACAGCTTGCTGACGCGCAGCTTCCACTGCCTTCGGGCCACAGTCTCATCATCCGTCCTCTGAAGAACATCGGCGCCGATGAGATGAACGAGATTCTCAAGCCTCTGGTCCGGGAAAACAGCATTGTGCGCGTGGATGGAAAACGGAACCTGCTCATCCTGTCCGGCACCGCCCAGGACATGGCGCAGATGATGGATATCATCGATACCTTCGACGTGAACTGGATCAAAGGCCTGTCCGTTGGCTTCTTCAGCCTGGAGAATGGCAGCGTGGACGTGGTGCAGAAGGACCTGGATGCCGTACTCGGCGGTGATGCCGGCAAGGCCCTGGGCGGGCTGGTGCGCATCACACCCATCGAAAGCGCCAACGGCTTCCTGGTGGTGTCTGCCCAGCGGGAATACCTACAGGAAGTGGGCAAGTGGATCAAGCGATTCGATTCCATGGCACAGTCCGGTGACGAGCAGCGTCTTTTCGTGTACCGGGTGCGTAACGGCAAAGCGGAGGATCTTGCCGGCCTGTTGAACGAGCTGTTCACAGGCAAGAGCGCCAAGCCGAAAACCAAGCCGGGATCTGTTGCACCCGGCTTGAAAAGCACTACCCTGACAAACAAGTCCAGGAATTCCAAGTCTGCGGCGGAAAAGGCCAGGAAACCCAAAACGGTGGCTGTGAAGAAACCAAGCAGCGCCAGCAGCGGAAAGAGCAGCGCCCTGGAGGGTGAAATTCGCGTGGTGGCGGATGAGGATCACAATACGCTGTTGATTCTGGCAACGCCCCGGGACTACAAGCGCATACTGGATACCCTGGAGCAGCTGGACATCGTGCCCCTGCAGGTACATATAGAAGCCACCATTGTCGAGGTGCTGCTAAAGGACAAGCTGAAGTACGGCATTTCCTGGTTCTTTGAGGGAGGGGCTGGTGGAAATGGCCGTCAGAGTATCGGTGGTGTGGGGGGCTCAACCGCCGGCACGGACATTAGCGGCGGTTTAAGCAGTCTGCTGAACGGTTTCAACTGGTCACTCATCGACAGTACTGGTGCGGTCAAGGCGGTGCTCAATGCCTTCGCCAATGACTCCCTGGTGAATGTGCTTTCGGCGCCTTCCGTGATGGTGCTGGACAACCATGAAGCCAAGATCCGCGTGGGTGACGAAGTGCCCACCCTGACCCAAAGTCAGACCAATGACGCAGGCAACATCCTCCAGACGGTGCAGTACCGGGAGACCGGTATCATTCTAACCGTCAAGCCCCGGGTCAATCCCGGCGGACTGGTGACCATGGAAGTGACCCAGGAAGTGAGTGCCGTGGCTGATACGGAGATCCAGACCAACCAGCCAACAATCCAGACCCGCGAGATCAACAGCACCGTGGCCGTGCAGAGTGGTCAGACCGTTGTGCTGGGTGGCCTGATTCGGGACAAGCGGACCAATGCCGAGGGTGGCGCGCCCTTCCTGTACAAGATTCCCGTGTTGGGGGCCCTGTTTGGCGAAACCGAGAACAGTAACGAGCGGGTAGAGCTGGTCATCGTGCTCACACCCCGCGTCATCACCAGTGCGAATGATGCCCTCAAGATCACCCGGGACTTCCGTACCCGCATGCAGGGCCTCAAACAGGAGTTTCTCGAGGAAGCCGGCGTGATTCGCGCCGAAAGCGGGAACCGTCTCTATGGTACTTCTGTAGAACGATCCGGAGAGCAGCAATGACAATCAAAAAATCTAGCACGAATAGCCGCTGTCTGGTATTAGGGTTTTTGCTAGGGGCAGCGGTTCTGCTGTCTGCTGGATGCAGCGAAAATGGTGGAAAACAGCCGTCTGAAGCAGCGGATGTTGCAAATGTGACACAGCCCACAAAGGAGACAACGGAAGAGCGGGTGGCCCGGCGCGCTCAGGCGCACATGGATGCCCTCATCGCTCGTGACTGGGCAAAGGCGTATAGTTACTTGCCTCCGGCTACGCGTCAGCTCAAGCCTCTGGAGATCTATGCGGACAAGATGAAGAGCGGGGCTATCATTCGTACTGCGGCCAAGGTAAAAAGCGTGGAATGTGAAAGCGATGTCTGCCAGGTAACTGTCGATCTTTCATATGTTTATAGCGGCGTCGTCACCGCCTTCAGGGGAGAGGAAAGCAAGAGTCTGGTAAAGGAAAAATGGATTTTTTCCCAAGGCGACTGGTGGCTTGCGCCCCAGTAGTATGGGTTGCCTGGAACAGGTGGTTGTTGTAAAATTATCACACGTCGCACGAATAACAAAAACGAGACAAAAAAGTTTGCTATACTGTTTTTCGTGTGGTATGGTTCATTTTAGCTGCATCAAGTCCTGGTGGCGGCTGGGTGCAAAAAACGCTAAATCGCTTAGTCACCTATAGATCTATAGTTGAATAGCTTTCAATTAATAAGGAGTTTCATTAAATGAAGATGAAAAAGAAAATTCTGTCCGCGGCAGTATTGGCAGCGCTTGGTGCTGGCTCTGCTCAGGCAGTTAACCTGAGTACTGACGGTACCGGTGAAGTGCTGGTTTTCCCGTACTTCACTGTTCAGGGCAACGAAGAGACCCTGCTGTCCATCGTTAACACCACCGACGAAGGCAAGGTCGTCAAGGTTCGTTTCCGCGAAGCCTACAACACTCAGGAAGTTCTCGACTTCCATGTGTACCTGTCTCCCTACGACGTGTGGGTTGCCAAGATCCAGGACAGCGCTGACGGCGGTGCCGAGGTTTACACCCCTGACAACAGCTGTACCACCATGGATGTCAACCCCCAGCCCTTCACTGACCTGCTGTTCGGTGATACCGGTCCCACTACTTCTGATCGTGAGCGTGAGGGTTACTTCACTGCTATCGAGATTGCTCGCATTGTTGACATGGACCTGGATGGCAACGGCCTGCAGGATTATGTTCACATCAACGGTACTCCCGATAACTGTAACGCCATTCGTCAGGCTTGGCTGAACGGCACCATGCTGGCTAGCTCCACCGTTGACCAGCCCACCGGCGGCCTGATGGGCACTCTGTCCATCATCAACGTACAGTCCGGTACCGAGGTTTCCGTGCCTGCCACCGTTCTGGAAAACTTCCTGGACAACCCGCAGCACGTAGCTCCCGGCAGCCTGCGTCCTGATTGGCAGGATGCATTCCCCCGCAGAAGTGACGTGATGGTCAGCGATTCTGCCACCGGTACTGTTTCCCTGTACTCTGATGCTTGGACCACCGGTGAAGACGCTGTTTCCGCCGTGCTCATGGCTTCTGCCGTTATGAACGAGTACAGCGTGAACCCCGCCACCGAAGCAAGCACGGCCTGGATCGTGACCTTCCCGACCAAGAGCCTGTATGTGAACGGCGTTGGCGCTCTGCCTCCCTTCACCCACACCTTCGCTGGTGATACCGACGGTGACGGCGTATCCTGTGACGAGATCGGCATGACCATCTTCGATCGTGAAGAAGGCCAGCTTTCTCCGGACGGCTCCCTGGTGTCTCCGCCTCCTCCCGAGCAGACCCTGAGCCTGTGCTACGAAGCTAACGTCGTTCAGTTCGGCGACAGCTCTGACGTGTTCAGCGCCGCCAACACCGAGATTCGTTTCGGCAACAGCGCGCTGCCTGGTAACGCTGGTTGGGCCAAGATGAGCTTCACCGCTGCACCGCATACCATGACTTCCGTCAACGGTACCGTGTACACCGGTCTGCCCGTCATCGGCTTCAAGGCTACCGTACTGGGCAACAGCAACGTGGGTGTAGGTGCTTCCTACGCCGCCGCTGTGAACCACGCTTACGAGCGTAGCATTGTTGGTACTCCTGCTTTCACCGTAGGTGGTAGCGCTGCCAACTAAGAAGATCGTTTCACGATCATAAGAAAGGGCTGCTTCGGCAGCCCTTTTTTTGTGTTAGCGTAACAATCCGGCTTTGTGGAACTCTTCCCAGTTTGGCCGGTCTCTTATGGTAATATTGTTTCCGTATCCATTTGCCATCCCTATCCGATTCAAGGTGTATTACATATGAATTACAAGTCAGCATTGCTCGGCGCCTTCCCGTTGATCTGGGGCAGTCTTTTCTCCCCTCAGCAGGCTGCAGCGGCGACGGCCGTAACCATCAATGGTCAGTCCTGTGGAAACCTCACCAGCCTGGAAACCACGCCGACCCAGGTAAGCATATCCTCCGATGGCAATTGCGGTGGGGGTGGCTCCTCCGATACGCCCGCCAACGTTGTTGATCGCACCATGGCCGCAGTCACGGAAGGAACTACCGGCTCACTGGATGTCAGCGCTGGCGTCGTCGTGCAGCTTCCCTATTCGGTGAGCATCGCCAGCCAGCCTGGCCTAACCGGCGCTTCAGCCACCGCATCCGGGAATACCGTTACCTATCATGCCCCTCCTGTTGGCACCGTAACTGCTGACGGAACACCGGACAGCTTTACTTATACCATTACAGATGGCAGTGCCGCTCCCAACTCAGTTACCGCCACAGTAAATGTGACCGTGAACATGGGGGACGTGAATACTTCTGGTGCCTGTGTCAATTCCAGCACCATTGAATGCAAAACCCCTGATCTGGATATCAGCCAGACTGGCGGTGAGATCCGGTATATTGCGCGGGATGCGGGCATTACCCATGTCTGGACCATTCCTGCTGGTCAATGGAACAAGACTTATTACGGCGGAACCATTGGGCTGCGTTATGTGACGGCCTCCAGTCTGCCGGTAACGATTTCCATTAGCGACAACTATGCTGCTGACTCGACGGATACCACTTGGTGCACGAAAGTCGTCGATCGGGAAGAAGGACTCCAGCTTGGATACTCCGAGCAGTACCAGTATTCCTGTCAGCTCGATCCTGCCAAGGACTATTATTTCCGCGTCAGCGGCGCCAAGGCAGGTACTTACTGGCTGGTTTGGTAAGACAACGCCTCGTACGCGCAAAACTTGTAGCGGCTGCCGAAAGGTGGCCGCTGTTTTTTTGTTTGTGTAAACTGCACGCCCAACCCTATTCAGCCTGATATATCTTTCCGAGTGGTAACCAAGAAATGAGAATGAGCAGCAAAATTGTATTTGCCCTGATGATATTGCCTGGTCTGGCCCTGTCACTGGATAACGATGACAAGGTGCTGATCCACGGCCCGGAAGTGGACCTGACCCTGGGTGAATTGCGGCAGGCCTTGTTGACTGTTCCGGAAGATATGCGTAAGGCCATGCTGGTTCAGCCCAAAAAGATCAGGGACATCATGGACACCACTTACATGGTGAAAGTCGCGGCCGAGCGGGCAAAACAGAAGGGCCTGGACAAGGATCCGGTGGTGGCGGCCAAGATCTGGAATTACACTCAGAATCTCCTCGCAGGAGCAGAAATCAAGGATGTGCAGAAAAAACTTATTGGCGAAGATGCCGATTATGAGGCGGCTGCCAGGGAGCTTTATCTCATGGAAAAGGACAAGTACCGAAAGCCCGTGGAATACGAGGCATCACATATTCTTCTCACCGCGGAAAATGGCGAGGATGATGAAACCTTGAGGGCCAGGCTGAAGCAAATTCGCGCAGAGATAGAACAGGGCAAAATCACCTTTGCTGAAGCGGCGGAAAAGTATTCCAAGGACCCCACCACGGCTTCCAAGGGCGGCTATCTCAAGCGGTTTGAAGAAGGGCGCATGGTGAAGCCTTTCGAGGAAGCTCTGAAGGTCATGAAGCCGGGGGATATCAGCCAGCCGGTGAAAACTTCCTATGGAATGCATCTTATCTGGCTGCAAGACAAGGTTCCGGCAAGTGTCCGGCCATTTGAGGAAGTCAAGGCCGAGTTGATCAAGAAAGTGAAGGCAAAAGCGGAGAATGATATCAAGGTCGATTACTGGCTGAAGGTGAAAAATGATCCTGCCGCCAAGGTGGATGAAGCGCTGTTCGAGTCCTTTGTCGCCAAGCCGGTGTTGCTGGACAAGCCGTGAGACAGGGCTGACCACTATCAGCTGTTCCCTGAGGCCGGAACAGGAAGGGGACACCGCATGGCTCTTCTCCCCGCTTAGCGCGTATGCGAACATCTGCGGGTGATCTGTTAGTATTCCTGCATCATGCCCGTGCTCGTTACTTCTCAGCAGCCTCCGCGTTCCGTATCCCCGGCCATCAAGGCGTGGGGGCTCCCCTGGGTGCACAGAACCGGAGAGACCGGGTGACACCGCATTATCTGCAACTCATCCTGTACAAGACCCGGGCCGACCTGAAGGTGGAGGCGGCCCGGGGTTACATGGGCATGCTGTGGTGGGTTCTGGAGCCCGTTCTGTACATGGGCGCCTTCTACATCATTTTTGCCGTAGCCCTGAAGCGGGGCGGTGAGAACTTCGTGCCATGGCTGCTCATCGGCCTGGTGGCATGGAAATGGTTCGACACCTCGGTGCGTATGTGCCTGACGTCCATTACAGCGGGCAAGGGTCTTATGTCCCAGGTCTATCTTCCCAAGGTATTTTTCCCGGCGGTGGTCATTCTCAGGAATACCGTGAAATTCCTGGTGACCCTGGCGCTGCTGTTGCTGTTTCTACTTGTATATGGGTTACCCATGTCTTGGCAATGGCTGGCGATACCGCCATTGGCGGCTCTGCAACTGTTGCTCATCTCGGGCGTTTCCTTCAGTGTTGCTGCGCTGACGCCTATTTGGCCGGATCTAAAGTTGCTGATGAACAATCTGCTCATGCTCATGTTCTTTCTCTCCGGCGTGTTCTTCGATACCGGCCAGCTCCAGGGCTGGCTGGCTCTGTTGCTGTCTCTGAATCCCATGGTGCATGTCATCAATGCCTGGCGCAGCATCCTGCTGCTGGGGCAGTGGCCGGAATTGTCTGGCCTGCTATACGTGCTGTTTCTGTCCCTGGCCATGCTGGCCCTGGGCATGTACCTGCTCAAACGCTGGGATCGCCTGTATCCGAGGTTGGCATGAAGCCGGTTCTGGAGCTGGAGCATGTCGGGGTGGCCTATAGACGCCGTGGCGGCGGGCGCTACTGGGCCCTGAGGGATGTCTCCCTGACCCTGCATCATGGCGAGACCTTGGGGATAGTGGGGCGCAACGGCGTTGGCAAGACTTCCTTGCTGAAGGTGATCGCTGGCATCATCGAACCCGACAGGGGGCGTATTCACAATGCCGGGGTCAGCGCTTCCCTGCTGTCCTTGCAAGTGGGATTCCTTCCCCTGCTCACCGGACGGGAAAATGCCATCCTGTCCGGTATGCTGCTCGGCGCGCCGCGCAACCGCCTGGAGAGCAACATGGAGGATATGATTGCTTTCGCGGAGCTGGAAGATTTCATCGACGAGCCTGTCGCCAGCTACTCCGCGGGCATGCGCGCCCGCCTGGGCTTCTCCGTGGCCATGCAGGCAGATCCGGATGTGCTGCTCATCGATGAAGTACTGGGGGTGGGAGACACGGCCTTTCGCCGCAAGTCGTCAGACGAAATACACCGGCGCATCCGTTCCAACCGTAGTGTCATCCTGGTGTCCCACAACATTGGCATGATGCGGGATCTCTGCGATCGCGTGGTATGGATAGAAAAAGGGGTATCCACCATGCAGGGAGAAGTAGATGAAGTGCTGGATGCCTATGAAGCCAGCACAGCGGCTTGATCTTGGTGTGATATTTGCTCAGAGCCTGTTTGTTGCCCATTCCATGCCACTGCTCCAGGCGTCCAGGCCCCTTGCAAAATCTTTCCACAGGCGCCTGGCGGTATCTCTCTGAGTCTGGGCGTCGCCGGCCATGAGGGCGAAGCCTTCCGGCAGGGGGCCGAACAAGGCCTGCTGCAGGTTGGTGAGATAGGTGTGCACGTCGTGACGCCAGTATTCCGGCCCATCCTGGCTTTCGGCCAGAATGTCGTTGAGATGGCCTATCTGCAAGCTGTATCTTTGCAAATTGGCTTCGGCGGTTGCCTGAATGAGATCCTTGTCGGAGGTGTCTGCCAGGGTTCGGAACATGGTGGCCAGAGACTGCATGCGTATGGCGGCCTGTTCCGCCAGGTTCTGCTCCCGGTTCCGGGCCAGCATCTCCGCGGAGAATGACAGCATTCCGTAAGGAGCCGGCCTTGTGAGTTGGTTCCTGTCCCAGCGTCGCCTTGTCAGAGGCAGATGGGGCACTGCCCAGGGCAGGTCGAGCTGCAGGGCATCCGGATGCAGGTAGCGCAGCATTTCACCGAAGAGCAGGTCCTCGTTGCGCTGAATGGGGAAATAGGGGGGAAGCAGTTTGCTGGCGTCCAGGCCCGTGGCCTGGGAAATAAGGGTAAAGGCGTTCAGAAAGGCCGCCCCCTCCCGGCCTGACCAGAGGTTCCGCTGCCGAAGGTGCTGTTCGTACAGGTCTTCGGAAGCATATAGACGCTTGCGGGAGTCGGCATCCAGTTGCAGCAGCCACTGGTTGCCGGAGCTTCCGGGGTCTCCCAGGCTGCCGCAGGAGGTAATCATCACCCGGGAGTTGCTGCGGAAGTGATGGTAGTCGCGGGGGGTGAGATGCCGCAGGGCCTTGGGCGGCAGTTCATCTTGCGTGAACAGCGCCAGGGCTTCGGGAAGCGGGCGGCCCAGGGCCTGGGTGAAGGCGCCGCTGCAGGGGTCTGGGTTGTCCGAGTCCAGGAGAGAGCGCCAGTCGTCGTCCGAGGAAAAGAAATCCGCGCTGCGGTTTGCGGATGTCAACATCACATCCGTCGAGGCATGGGGAGGGCGGGCGCGCTGGTAGAGAATGTCGTCGTCAAGCAGCACCAGCCTGCCGCTAGTCCCCAGGAGCAGGGACCAGTTGCGGCAGCGGCCATAGGAAGGGATGCTTTCGTCGGACTGGCGGCCGAGGAGGAAATCCAGGCCCTGCCGGTGTTCAGGCAAATCCTGTTTCATCCGCTCCAGCGCTTCCACTTGCTCGTTCATGCCGAAGTATTCCATGGGAATGCCGTATTCGTTCCGGAATGCGTCGCAGAGTTTCCGGTTGGCTTGCTGGTTGCCTGCATCCCGCGAGTCGTCCACCAGCCAGTAGCGGTTCGCGCCGTTGAAATCATGTGACTGCTTCATGCCTGCCAGCAGGCGTTTCGCGGCTTCCGGCCGGTCGCAGGTGAGGATGCAGTAGCAGGCGCCGGGATCTTCTGGCCCTTCGTTCCGGACGACGGGGCGCAGCTCCCGGGTCTTGGCTGTTGCGGACAGCATCAGCCCCGCCTGGGAGACGCTGTTCAGCACGTTGCTGATGTCAGCATCCTGGCCGGCAAGCTCGGGGATGGCTTTCTGCAAATGCCGGCGGTGTTCTTCCAGGGTCTTGAATTCCAGGCACAAGCGCAGGGAATAGAGGACGTCGTTGGTGACAATGGTCTGCCTGCCGGAGTGGCTGCTGCGCAGCAGGACCTGGTTTTCCGGCAGGGGATACTCGCGGCAGATGTCGAAGGCCAGGAGATCGGCCGGGGGCGTGTCGCCAGCTGGTTTCGGATTCAAATCATAGCTGAAGGAGAAGCTGTAGCTGGTGCTGTCATTCATGATTCATCTGCTTGGAAAAAACACGTATCATCACGGGTTATGAGCAAAGCTTACCTGATTTCATTTGCGGTTGCCCGGTTCGCCCGTGGGTCTGCCGTTGCTGCGGCAGGGCGGGGAAATGGCTGACAAGACCCTGATCCTGGTAACGGGCATGCACCGCAGTGGCACCTCCGTACTGACACGGGTGCTCAATCTCCTGGGGGCGGAAGTAGGTGAAGACTTGTTGCAGGCCCAATCAGAAATCAATGCCAAGGGGTTCTGGGAGCACCGGGAGCTGGTCGCCATCAATGAGGCCCTGCTGACCGCGCTGGGGCGCAAATGGTACGACTTCCACCCGCTGCCGGACAACTGGTGGACCAGCAAGCCTGTTCGCGAGCTTCAGGTGCGGGCTCGGGAATTTGTTTCCGGCACTTTCCCTGCCGCGAATCTTGCCGTGCTCAAGGATCCCCGTCTTTGCCTTACGCTGCCTTTCTGGCAGGAGGTGGCGCAGTCTCTTGACTGGCGGCCCCTGGTAGTGCTGGCTCTGAGGGCCCCCTGGGAGGTGAGCGCGTCGCTTTGCCGCCGTGATCCCCTTGATCCGGTCAGTGCAGACCTGCTCTGGTTGCGTTACAGCGCCGACAGCGAGAGGAACAGCAGAAAGCTTTCCCGGGCGGGGTTGGACTATGAAGCACTGCTGGATGACTGGCGCCAAGTGGTGACTCATCTGGGTGGGACATTGGATGTCGCCTGGCCGGTGGCGCCGGATGAGGCAGCAGCAAGGATTGATGCGGAAATCGACCCCGGTCTCCGGCATCAGCGCAGCAGCTTCAGGGAGGAGGCCATGTCCGTGGCCAACCTGGCGGCCCAGGCTTACCATTTGTTGAAGCAGGAGCCCATGGATACCGGCAGACTGGATGACCTCTGGGGCGAGTACGAATCCTTGCTGTCCAGCTGTGGCGCCATGGGGTTTGGGCTGAACCATTGCAACCGGCGTTTGTTCAGGGTCAACAATGAACTCCAGACTCTGGGTGAGGATCATGGAAAAGCCCTCGAGACCATTGCGGACAAGGATCGGGATCTGGCCCGCCTGTCCCGGGAGCTGGAATACAGCCGCCGCATCGTCGAAGAAAGAGATGAACAACTGCAAGGGATGGCGGCTGAACTGGAACATGCCGGTGCTGTGGTGGAAGAAAGGGATCGTCAGCTACAGGAAATGAATCAGCAAATGAATCAGCTGATTGAAGAAAGGGAAAGAATGAAGGAAGAACTCGACAGGCTGCGCAAGGTGCGTCTGCATCCATCGGTGAAGCTTGCGGTAAGGCTTTTCTCACTGGAAGAAAAATGAAACCTTCTGTTGATGTCATCATTCCCGTTTACGGGGGAAGGGAGGCCCTGCAGCGTTGCCTGGCTTCCGTGCTCCGTTATCCGCAGCAGACGCCATGGCGCCTGGTTATTATCAACGATGCTTCCCCAGATCCCGCCATTCAGCGGGATCTGGAAAGGCTTGCCGCCGGGCATGAGGGGGTCGTCCTGCTGGAAAATCCGAGGAATCTGGGTTTCGTGGGAACGGTGAACCGGGGCATGGGCCTGAGCAGGGACAACGATGTGGTGCTGCTCAACAGTGATACCGAGGTCGCCAACGGCTGGCTGGACCGCCTGGCGGCTGCCGCCTATGCCGATGAGCGTATTGGCACGGTAACTCCTTTCTCCAACAATGCCACCATCTGCAGTTTTCCCCGTTTCTGCCAGTCCAGTGATCTTCCTCGGCACTGGTGCCTGGCCGAGCTGGACGCCCTGTTCGCCCGGGTCAACAAGGGGAAGCTGGTAGACATTCCCACTGGCGTAGGCTTCTGTCAGTACATCCGCAGGGACTGCCTGGAACAGACAGGTCTGTTCGATGAGGAACGCTTTGGCAGAGGCTATGGTGAAGAGAATGATTTTTGCCGTCGGGCCGCCGCCCTGGGCTGGCGCAATGTGCTCTGCTGCGACACCTTCGTCTTTCATGAAGGAGGAGTGAGTTTTTCCCACGAGCAGGAGGAGCGCATTGCCCGGGCCCAGGAGATACTCGCGGAGCTGCATCCCGACTACCAGATGCTGGTGGAAAAGCATATACATGAGGATCCCGCGCTTTTGTACCGTACCAGGGTGCTGCTGGAAATGCTGCGTAGCTCGCCCCGGCGCAAGGTGTTGCATCTGACCCACCATCTGGGCGGGGGCACCAAGAAGCACATCAGGGAATTGTCCGAGTGGCTGTCCGGCGACATGGACAGCCTGGTGATTCGCCCGGTGGAAGGCCGTGGCGTGCATCTGGTCTTTGGTTCAGAAGACGATGCGCCGAAGCTCTTTTTCGATCTTCCGGCGATGTATCCTTCCCTGGTCCGGCTGTTGGGCAGTCTGGGGCTTTCCCGTATTCATTTTCACCACACCCTGGGGCTGGAGACCTGCCTGTGGGGGTTGCCCGGGGATCTGGGACTGCCTTTTGACGTCACCCTGCACGACTATTATTTCATCAATGCCCACCCCAGCCAGACGGATGCAAGGGGACGCTACACGTCGGATCTTCAGACCCAGGTGAGCTCCTATCCCCTGACCGTGAGCCTGGAAGAATGGCAGGAAAACCAGAAACAGCTGTTGTACGGCGCGGAAAGAGTCATCGCGCCTTCCGCCTGGACGGTGGAGGAGTACCGCCGCTATTACCCGGATGCCCGCTACCTGGTTGCCTGGCATCCCGACAGCGAGGCGCACATGCCCTGGCCGCCCACCCGCAATCCCGTGGAGGGGAAACGTCCCCTGCGGGTGCTGGTGCTGGGCGCCCTCAGCCCGGAAAAGGGGGCGGACCTGCTGGAGGCCGCCGGCATGGAGGCCCGCCGGCGCGGCCTGCCCCTGGAATTTCACCTGCTGGGTTATGCCTATCGCCCCCTGGATGCCGCCGTCATCGAGCACGGGGCCTATGTGGAGGCTGAGCTGCCCCGGCTTCTCGATGAAATTGGCGCGGACATCGTCTGGTTTACGGCGCTCTGGCCGGAAACCTACAGCTATACCCTGAGCGAGGTGCTGCAGGCGGGCCTGCCGGTTGCAGCGCCTGACCTGGGGGCTTTCCCCGAGCGCCTGGCGGGCCGGCCCCTGACCTGGATACGCTCCTGGCAAAGCACTGCCCATGAGTGGCTGGAATGGTTCGTGGAAGTGGCCGAGCTGCTCCGGGCTGAGGATGCCGGGCCTTTTGCCTGGAATGACCAACCCTGGCCTGAGGCCGGGCCGGGCTTCTACCGGCAAACCTACCTGGTGAGGGCGCCGGCGGACAGCCTGCCGGATGCGCTGCCCGAGGCCTGGCTGGAGGAACTGCTGCAACAGTGCCGAAGCGCCGAGGCGGACCAAGGCAACCGCGGCTTCAGAGAGCAGCTGCTAATCCACCTGTTGGCGTTACGCCAGGGCAGGGTGGGGCGCCTGGTTTCACGCCTGGTGCCGGTAAGCGTACAGCGAAAACTGAAGCGAAAGCTGTCCCGAAAGCCCATTCACGAATTGCGCAGGGAATGAACCGACCGGGCTTCGTGAATGTTGTCACAGGAACGCCAGGTACTCGTGATGATGCTTGATTGTTCCTGTCAAAACAGTACTATATGCTCACCGGCAATGGTATTGCCTGACATCTAACTGGCCACAGAGGGGTTCCGTGCGTGCCGTCGATGAATAGTATTTCCACCCGCCTGTCCGATCCTGTTTTCCGGGTGATGGTTCCGGTATTGCTCGGTTTCCTGTTTCTTGGCGCCGCAGGCGGTGTCCAGGCTTCCATGCGCATCTACATCGAGGATGTGGCCGGGAGCGTCATTGCCTGTGATGTGGACGGACTCACCCAGAACGCATCGGGAGACCTTACCGTCACCAATCCCGCTCCCGGCTGCCTGGACGCCGTGGAGGACAACCCCGTCAACAACGATAAGCTGGTGCTGGGCAGCAAGGGCTGCGGCTTTTCCTCCATGCGGATGGATGGGGCCGGACGGGTCACTGTGACGGCCTCCAATGTCTGTGTTATCCCCCAGCCCGTTTACTTTACCTTGATGGATGATGACTTTTCCATGGATTGTGAAACGGATGTCCTGTCTCTGAACGGCACGGGCGTGTTGAGCCTGGAAGGCAGTGTCTGCGCACAAGCCGTAAAGGAAGGCGATGTGGCCGGGAGCACCCTGGTATTCAGGGATGGCCCGATAGCGCGTGGCTGTGACTTCCGGAGAATGAGCATGGACGCCGCTGGTAACATCGTCGTCACTGCCCAGGGTAGCTGCTTTGGTGACAGCGATGGTGATCTGATTCCTGATCCCGTGGATCCCGACAATGCCGCCATGGCCACGGAAGACTGCATCGTCGCCGGAGATGCAAACTGGGAGACCGTAAGCATATCCGGCGCCCGGTATCTCCAGGATGTGACCTGCCAGCTGCCCAAGCCTGAGTATATCGTGGTGGCGGATGTGGTGTTCGGAGGCTTTCATCATGAGCCCTTGTCCTATCCCCCGGACCAGCCCATAGTGGCGGACTATCATGCTACCAACAGCATCCGGCTGGTGGGTCCCGTGTCAGTGAAGGGCGGCAGCAGCTTTACTGTGGACAGTGGAGGGGGGCTTGGCATCTGGGGACCTTTCAAGGTGACTGCCGGCAGCGAATTCAGGGTGGTGCCGCTGCAGCTGGTCCATGAAGACTGAAGCAGGCGGAAAACGTATCTGGCAGTGCTGTGTGCCATACAGCGTTGCGAACCATTTGAAGTAGCGGAGAGAGAAATGAAAAGACAAGGTTTGGTTCTGGCTGCCCTGTTGATGGGGGCCTCGGGCCTGGCGACAGCCGTGGAGAGTTTTTACGTGACCGCAGACGGTAATGTCGGGGTGGGTACTGACCAGCCAGCAGCGGCTCTGCACGTGGTTCGTGATGACGCCTCTGGTAACGCCACGGAACTGCTGTTGCAGAACGCCGGCGGTGTGAAGCTGGGGCTGCTGAACACGGATTCAGATGTGGAATGGGTCATCAGTAACGACAGCCGTTTCCGCATCATGAATGGAAATGCCGGCATGAGCATCACTTCCGCTGGCAACATGGAGGTTACGGGGACGGTGACGGCCAACAATGTGCTGCTCACCTCCGACCGCAATGCCAAGACGGCTTTTCAGACTATCGACGGTGACGAAGTGCTGAAGAAACTGCGTCGTGTTCCTGTGACCAGCTGGTCCTACAAGAACAGTCCCGACGAGCGTCACGTTGGCCCCATGGCCCAGGATTTCTACGCGGCCTTTGGTCTGGGGAATTCGGACAAGCGTATTTCCATGGTGGATGCTGCTGGTATCGCCCTGGCCGCCGTCAAGGCGTTGACCGAGCGTCTGGAAGAAAAAGAGGCGCGCATCGCGGAACTGGAAGCGCGCCTTGCCCGGCAGGAAGAACTGGCTGCCAGGATACAGGCCCTGGAGGCGGTAACTGTGAGGCTGATCCAGAAACAGCAGCAACCGGCCTTGCGCGCGGCGGCCATGAAGCAGCCCTGACGGACTGCTCCCGCACAAATTGAAGACCGATGCATGTGCCGGAAGCCCTGTCTTCCGGCACTGTCGTTTCCGCCCTATGAAACCTTTATGCAATGGCGTCCGTTGATACCGCATTCGAGCTGGAGAAGAAGGGCACCAGCGCCCGCATCTATCTTGACGGATTGACCGGGCTGCGCGGCCTGGCCGCCCTGTGGGTGGCGCTCTGGCACCTTTGGGGCTTTGCCGGCAGGCCTTCCTATGGTTTCGACCTGGGCGGCCTGCATCTGGATCTAACTCCCTTGATACGCACCGGCTGGGCGGGCGTGGATGTCTTTTTCGTCCTGTCGGGCTTCGTCCTGGGGCTGGCCTTTTGCCAAGCCTGGTTGGGCAAGCGTCCACCTCTCAGGCTTGGAGACTACTTCCGGCGCCGCCTGCTGCGTGTACTGCCCGCCTACTATGTGCAAATTTTTCTGCTGGTGCTGGTTCTGGTACTGACCGGCGCACAGCTGCCTTCCCTGGGGGATTTGCTGCCGCAGCTGCTGATGGTTCACAACATCCTGGGCAGCCCGGACAGTCAGCTCAACCCGGTTTACTGGACCCTGCCCGTGGAATTCGATTTCTACCTGCTGCTGCCGGTGCTTGCCCTGTCCATTGCGCCGCCCCGCTGGCTTGCGCTGCTATTGGGGGCCTTTGTTCTGGTGCTGGCCTATCGTTACAGCATGTTCACCTTTTTTGTCCAGGATATGTCCACGGGCATGAAAAGCTGGTGGCTGAACCAGCTTCCCGGCCGCCTGGACCAATTCGTTTCCGGCATGGTGGCTGCCTGGTTGTTTTCCGCCGCCCGGGAAAAGGGGCTGGAAAAATCCCGGCTCTTCAGGTGGCGCGGCTGGTTGCTGTTCGTGGGGCTGGGCGGTATTGCCGGCCTGGCCTGGTATATTCACTGGCGGCAGCCCATTGGCGCCGTCAACGTGGAGGGGCTGACCTACTGGGGCGGGCACTGGTCCCTGTTTCTGTGGAACAGCCTGGCCGGATTCAGCATTGCCCTGGTGGTGCTGGCCACGGCCCTGGGAACCCGGCTCACGGATCTGCTGCTGGCCAACCGCGGCATCATGTACCTGGGCCTGATCAGTTACAGCCTCTACCTGTGGCACTTCCCCCTGGTGAAATGGCTGAACCAGGCCGGGCTGCCGGTGCTGGTCGGGCAAGCGCCCCTGCTGAACGGGCTGCTGTGGGCAGCGGTTCCGGTGCTGCTGGTGTCTTCTCTGTCCTACTGGCTGGTGGAAAGGCCTTTCCTTGCCATTCGCCACCGCTCTTCCTGAACCGGCGTTTGTGGGATAATTCCGTTCTGAATTAAGTACAGAGGTAAAGAAGAATGTCCGATACGCCCAACAGGGATGAACAGATTCTCGGCATGGTGGAGCAATTCATCGATGTTGCCAACCGTCTCAAGGACGAAGGCCAGAATACTGACTTGATAAACACCGCCTTCATGCTGGCTTCCGGCCAGTACGCCACCTACCTGGCAGTGGGCAACCAGGGATATCTAAAGGAAAGCGGCGTGCGCAAGCTGGCCCAGGCCTACGAGCACAACCTGAAATTGCTGCAGAACCTGAAGAAGGCCATGTACAACCCGGAGGGGAAGGACTGAGGCGTTCTTGGCATGGATGATGCCCCGGCTCGGGTGGATGTGGTCGTCGTCAATTACAACGGCGGCGACCTGTTGCTGCGGGCGGTGGCAGCCGTCCTGGCCAGCACCGTACCCCTGCGGCTCACCCTGGTGGACAATGCCTCCACGGACGGCAGCGCGGCCGAGGTTCAAGCCCGCTTTCCCGAAGTCGTTCTCCTGCAAAACTCCCGCAACCTGGGATTTGCCGCCGCGGCCAACCAGGGGTTGCGGGCGGGAGACGCGGCCTTTGCCCTGCTGCTGAATCCGGACTGTCTTCTCCAGCCTGACACCCTGGAACGGATGCTGGAGGTGCTGGAGAAGCATCCCGAAGCCGGCATGGCGGGCTGCCGCATTCTGAACCCCGATGGCAGCGAGCAGCGTGGCTGCCGGCGGCAGCTGCCCACCCTGGCCAGCGGGGCGGGAAAGGCCTTGGGGCGGCAGCGGGCCATGGACCTGCATCTTCAGCCCCTGCCCGACACCCCCCAGCCGGTGGAAGCCATCTCCGGCGCCTTCATGCTCCTGCGCCGCGAGGCCCTCGACGGCGTGGGGCTGCTGGACGAAGGCTATTTCATGCACTGCGAGGACCTGGACTGGTGCCGGCGCTTTCTCGATGCGGGCTGGAAGATTCTCTTTGTTCCCCATGTGGAAGTGGTGCATCACCAGGGGCATTGCAGCCGGGCTGTTCCCCTGCGGGTGTTGTGGCACAAGCACCGGGGCATGGCGCGCTATTACCGCAAGTTCCTGGCCGGCAGGGCGGGGTCGTTCAGATCCGCCCTGGTGTTGCCGTCCATCTATGGGCGCTTTCTTGTCCTTGTCGTGGCTGAAGCCTTGGGCAGGCTGGCGGGCAGAAGATGAATCAACGCCTGCAATCCCTGGCTGAAGGTCTGCGAGGCAGGCAAGTGCTGGTCACGGGAGCGTCCGGGCGCATCGGCCGGCGCCTGCTGCAAATTCTTGTTGCCAATGGCGTGGAACCCCGCGCCCTGTACCGGAACCCCTCCCCGCAAAGAATGACGGGCCTGCGTGTGTACCAGGGTGATTTGCTGCAACCAGGTTCCCTGGAAGCCGTGTTGGATGGGGTGGATGTCGTGTTTCACCTGGCCAGCTACGGGCCGGCGCCCAATGATCCCCGGCCGGAAGATCATCCCCTGCACCGGACGGTGACCGTGGAAGGCACCCGGAATCTCCTGGCTGCTGCACAGTCGTCTGGCGTGGAGCATTTGTTGTTCACCAGTTCCACCCGGGTCATCGACGGCAGCGCCAGCCTCTATGCCCGAAGCAAGCGGGAAGCCGAATCCCTGGTTCTGGCGGCGGGGCCTTACCTGGAAACCCTGGTACTGCGTCTTGCCCCGGTGTACGGTTTTGCCAGACAGGGCAGCGTTGCGCAGATGATTGCCGCCATCGATGCCGGCCGCTTTCCCTCTTTGCCGGATTTTGGGGAAAGGCGCTCCCTGGTGCATGTGGACGACGTGATCCAGGCCCTGCTGCTGTTGGCGATGGCAGAGGGGACGGCGGGAAACACCTTCACGGTGACGGACCTGCAATCCTATTCCAGCCGGCAGATGTACGAGATGATTTGCGCCGCTCTGGGCAGAAAGCCCGGTCGCCGGGCCATGCCGGCCTGGCTGCTGGGTGTCGCGGCGGGAGCTGGTGACCTGTTACAGAAGGTGTTGGGGCGCCCCATGCCAATGAACCGGGAGCGCCTGGAGAAGCTGAGTGCTTCGGCCTGGTTCGATGGCGAGCCTCTGGCCCGGGAAACTGGCTACCGGCCACAAATGGACCTGGAAAAGGCCTTGCCGCAGATCATCAGGGAATACAGAACGGACAGCTGAGCCTGTCAGGCCGCAGGTCGGGCTTCAGCCCGACAACGACACCCCGTCAGGGCATAAAAGGATTGAGAGAACCCATGGGCCGGGCGATTTCCCGCACGTGTACGCGCATTATCGCAACTCCCTGGGTCATGTGCTCGAACCGCTTGTCCACGTGAGACATGCCGGCGGCCATCCTGGCCATGTCCGCGTCCATCACAGCGATGTCTGCTTCCATCTGGTGCATGCTGGAGGAGATGGACGGCATCATGCCGGCCATTTCTCCGGTGTTGTGCACGATGTTGTCCATGCGTCGCATATAGTGTTCGAACTCCTTGACATTGTCGGTAATGCGCATCATGCGCTTGGAAACCTTCTGCATGTTGCCATGCATGGAGTCCATGTTGTCAACGATACCGTTCAGGTCTTCGTAGAGTACCGCCACGTAGTACACGTTGATGCCCGCCAGGATCATCAGCAGCACCGAAATGATGATAACGATGATTTTGTTGATGTAGAAATGGTGCTGGCGCTCGTCCAGGTGCAGCTGGGTCTCCCAGCTCAGGCGTCCCACCATGTCGATGAACATGCGTTTTTCCTTCTGTGCCATGGCGGATTACCTAGGGTAGCGGGAACATCTTGTTGATGCTTCTGGCGGGCTTGGCCATGTGCTGCATATCAGCCGCCATCAGCTGTACCTGGTCATCCATGCGGCTGATGGAGGCCGACATGCCATCGACGGAATGGCGCACGCTGGTAACCTGCTTGCCCATGTTGCTGATGGTCTGGCGCATCTGCTCCATGTCTCCGGTGATGGTGGTAATTTCCTGTTTCATGGTGGTGGTCTGCTCGTCCATGAGTTGCAGCAGGGCCACCCGCCGGGCCATGGAGTCAATGTACTCGCTCATCTGATCCATGCGCACGGTAACCGCCGAGAAATTGGTGTTCATGTCCACCACCACGTCCGAGATACGGTTGATCTGGGAGGACAGGGTGAGCAGCAGTACCAGGATGGAAATGGCGATGAGGGCCAGCACGGCCATGCCAATGCGGATGGCATGCTTGAGGTCGTCCGCCAGTTTGGCGGAAATCTCGATCTGGCTGAGCATCATGGCCTCGAAAGATCGGGCGGCGCGCAGAAGCTGCTGATCGGAAATGTGTTCGGGCTTGTCTTGTTTCTTGGAATTCATGGCAACAGGTTTGATCAAACAGTAGATTACTATATCAATATATCGTCTCTGTGTTGCAGAATGTATCTTTGGAGTTTGAGGTATGGAAAAACAGTTTTGGCTGGATCGCTGGGCCGAGCAGCGCATCGGCTTTCATCTGGCTGATATCAACCCCCATCTTCGCCGTTACTGGTCCAGCCTTGGGGTGCCGCCTGGCGGCAGGGTGCTGGTTCCCCTGTGTGGCAAGTCCCTGGACATGCTGTGGCTGAGAGACCTGGGTTATGAGGTGCTCGGCGTGGAATTCAGCGCTATCGCCATACGGGATTTCGCCAGGGAGAATGCCCTGGCGCTGGAGACGTTCGTGGATGGGGATTTCGTTTGTGCGCGCACCGAGAGAGTCACTCTGTTGCAGGGTGATTTCTTTCATCTCGATTCACGGTGGACAGATGAAGTTGTTGCCGTGTATGACCGCGCCGCCCTGGTGGCCCTGCCCGGGGAAATGCGCCGACGCTATGTGGCCAAGCTTGCGCAGCTCCTTGTACCGGGAACTGAAATGCTGCTGGTGAGCATGAATTACCCACAGGATGAGATGAGTGGGCCACCTTTCAGTGTTTCAGAGGATGAGATAGCCCTGTTGTACGAAGACGCGTTCGACCTGGAGTTGCTGGAAACAGTGGATGTGCTGGCAGCCAACCCCCGGTTGGCGGAGAAGGGTATCAGTCGCATGACGGAGCAGATCTGGCGAATATGGCGTCGCTAGTCCGAACATTTCACCCGGCTGCTGAAATAATATTCTGGCTCATGGTATTTCATGAAGAATTTTGAAAAATTAGCAAAGTACAAAATGTTACCGGGCATCGCTGAACGCGCCCTCGCACCGGTTTCGCCGTCCATCTGCAGTTTTGGTGGTCGGGGTCAGAGTCAAATGGGGAAGATGTTGGGAAGATCCCATGGCATGGAACAGTTTGATCCCGTTTCATGTAACAGTTTGGGTGGAATTTGACTCCGACCCCTTTGCAAATCCGCAGCTGAACACCGGTCCCGGCACGATCATCACGTTCCCGGGTGAAATATTCGGGCTGGTGGGAGGGCGCGGGTTTTTCATCTGGCAGGGAACAGTGCTATCATTAGCAAGTTATGAAATACTGGTGGTGCGACAGGAATTCCGCCGCAACACTGATTCAACCTGCTTACTGACTCGAGGAATACTATCGTGGCAAAGAAATTTTCTGTTTCCCTTCTTTCCCTGTTGGCTGCCGCCGCCATTTCCACCACGGCCGTTGCCGAAGATGATGTGCTGTCACGTATCAAGCCCGTGGGTCAGGTGAATGTCAGCGGCACTGCTGCCGCGCCCGCGGCTTCGGCTCCCGCCGCTCCGGCGGCCACGCCTGCAGCGGCTTCTGCTGCGCCGGCGGCCGCACCTGCCGCTGCCGCCGATCCCGGCGCTGCCGCCTACCAGGCCAAGGGTTGCGGTGGCTGTCACGGCGCCGATGGCAAGACCACGCCCATGGGTACCTATCCCAAGCTCGCTGGTCAGAGCGCAGTCTATCTCCTGGCGCAGATGAAGGACATCAAGAGCGGCACCCGTGCCAATGGTCAGACGGCCATGATGAAGCCCATCATCGCTGGCGTCAGCGACGACGAGATGAAGGCCATTGCCGAGTGGCTGTCCAAGCAGTAACTTAATATGAACATTTCACCCGGTCGCTGAACACGTCCTCACACCGGTTTCGCTTCCATTCGCGGTGTTGGTGGTTGGGGGTCGGAGTCAAACGGGGAGAATGCCGGGAAGATCCGATGGCATGGAACAGTTTGATCCCGTTCCCTGTATCAGTTGGGTGGAATTTGACTCCGACCCCTTCAGTCCGACACCCTCATGGTGGGTTGTCGGGCTGAAGTCTGCCCTACAGCCCGGCATCATTCCAGCAGCGCCTTGAGACCGGCCAGGTGGGCTTTCCCCCTGGCCTTCCTGTTTTCTTCCGGTTCGTCCCTGTCACGGCCTTCCCAGGCCAGATCTTCACGGGGCAGCTCTTCCAGAAAACGGCTGGGCTGGCAGTCCACCACCTCGCCGCCCTTGCGGCGTCTGCGTGCGCAGCTGATGTGCAGCACGCGCCGGGCGCGGGTGATGCCCACGTAGGCCAGGCGGCGTTCTTCCTCGATGTTGTCTTCCTCTATGCTGCTGTGGTGGGGCAGCAGGCCTTCTTCCATGCCCACCAGAAAGACATAGGGAAATTCCAGGCCCTTGGCGGCGTGCAGGGTCATGAGGCTGACCCGGTCCTCGCTGGTTTCCTCGTCCTGGCGCTCCAGGATGTCCATGAGGCTCAGATGGCTGACCATGTCTGCCAGGCTTTGGCCTCGCATTTCGTCCTGCTGCAGCCGGGAAAGCCACTCCAGCAGCTCGTCCACGTTCTCCATGCGTCTTGCCGCCGCCTTGTCGCTGGGGGAAGTCTGGTACAGCCAGGCTTCGTAGTCCATGTCGCCGATGAGTTCGCGCACGGTCTTTACGGCGTCCTCCTCGTGGGCCAAACGGGACAGGTGACGTATCCAGCGCTGGAAATCCCGCAAGCGGGCCAGAGCGGCCGGCTTGAGCCGCCGGGCCAGTCCCAGCTCATCGATGGCCTCGAACAGGGGAAGCGTCCTTTCCGCCGCATGGGCGGAGAGCTGCTCCAGGGTGCCGGGGCCGATCTGTCGCCTGGGGGTGTTGACCACGCGCAGGAAGGCGGCGTCATCATGGGGGTTGGCCAGCAGCCGCAGGTAGGCCATGAGATCCTTGATTTCCGTGCGTGAGAAAAAAGAGCTGCCGCCACTGATGAAATAGGGGACGTTGTGCAGGCGCAGCAGTTTCTCGAAGATGCGCGACTGGTGGTTGCCCCGGTAGAGGATGGCATAGTCGCCATAGCGGCGGCCGTGCATGACCTTCTGGTGAATGATCTCGGAAACCACCCGCTCGGCTTCGTTTTCCTCGTCCCGGCACTGGAACACGCGGATTTCCTCGCCGGGGCCCAGCTCGCTCCACAGGTGTTTTTCGAAAACGTGGGGATTGTTGGCGATGAGCTGGTTGGCAGCTTTCAGGATGCGGCCCGTGGAGCGGTAGTTCTGTTCCAGTTTCACCACCTTGAGGGTGGGGAAGTCTTCCCTGAGGCGGGCCAGGTTCTCCGGTCGGGCGCCGCGCCAGGCGTAGATGGACTGGTCGTCATCCCCCACCACCGTGAGGGCGCCGCGCACACCCACCAGCAGGCGCACCAGCTCGTACTGGGCGCTGTTGGTGTCCTGGTATTCGTCCACCAGCAGATAATGGATGCGATGCCGCCAGCGTTCCAGGATATCCGCCTGCTGCCGCAGCAGATTCACCGGAATCTGGATGAGGTCGTCGAAGTCCACGGCATTGTAGGCCCCCAGGGCGCGCTGGTAGGCGGCATAGATCTGGCCATGGCGCAGGGCCAGTTCGTCCTCTGCCCGGGACATGGCTTCCTCGGGGCTGAGCAGGTCGTTCTTCCACTGGGAGATCTGCCAGTGGGCCATGCTGACAGCCTGGTTGTCCGCTTCGTCCTTGAGAAGGATTTCCCTGAGCAGCTGTTCGCTGTCCTGGGTGTCGAGAATGCTGAAACCCGGACGCAGTCCGGCGGCCCGGCATTCTTTCTTGAGGATGTTCAGCCCCAGGGTGTGGAAGGTGGAGATGTTCAGGCCCCTGCTGTTGCCCCCGACCAGCAGTTCAGCCACCCGGGCCTTCATTTCCCGGGCGGCCTTGTTGGTGAAGGTGACAGCGGTGATGTGCCTGGGGGCCATGCCCAGGGTGTTGACCAGGTAGGCGATCTTGCGGGTGATGACCCGGGTCTTGCCTGAGCCGGCGCCGGCCAGCACCAGCAGGGGGCTGTCCAGCCAGGCCACGGCTTCGCGCTGTCTTGGATTGAGATCGTGCATGGCCTATAGTGACTGTCCTGACTTCTGCCCAAAGGAGGGTGTCGCAAAAGGCGGCAGCCTCCGCGATGCAGGGATGCATCGTCATTATCGATGGCTGTAAGCCATTGATAATGGAGGAATCGGAAAATCGCACTTGTACGACATCCTCCAAAGAGCAGAGATTTTAACCTGTAGAGAATACACATGAACGATTTTTCCTCCATTCGTCCCCGCACCCCGGCCGTGGACGCGGAACTCAACCGTGAATCCTGGCGGGTGTTCCAGATCATGGCTGAGTTCGTCGAGGGCTTCGAGAAACTCAGCCGCATCCGTCCGGCGGTGAGCATCTTTGGTTCCGCCCGCACCCCGGAGGAACATCCCTGGTACCAGAAGGCGGAAGAAGTGGCCCGGCTGTTGTCGGAAGCCGGGTTCTCGGTCATCAGCGGTGGCGGCCCCGGTATCATGGAGGCCGCCAACAAAGGCGCACACGCCGGACCTTCGCCCAGCGTTGGCCTGAACATCGTTCTACCTCATGAACAGCATGGCAACCCTTACCAGGATGTCTCTCTCACCTACCGTCATTTCTTTGCCCGCAAGGTCATGTTCATCAAGTACGCCACGGCCTATGTGGTATTACCCGGAGGCTTCGGCACTTTGGACGAGCTGGCAGAATGCCTGACCTTGGTGCAAACGGGCAAGGGGCGGCGCATTCCCATCATCCTGGTGGACAGCGCCTTCTGGGGAGGGCTGCTGGACTGGTTCCGCAATACCCTGTGCGAGGCGGGCACCATCAGCCCCGAGGACATGGACCTGATTCAGGTCTGCGATGAGCCGGAGGCCATCGTGCAGGGTATCTTCGATCATTATGGCGGACGCGGATTCGAGCCTTCCGCGGCTGAAAGGGAAATCCTTCTGGAGTTATAATGGCCCTCCATTCATCCTCCAGGGAACTCTCCATGAAAAATCTGATTTTGTCCTGCCTGCTGTTGTTCTCGGCCGTTTCCCTGGCGGAAGAACCCGCCCAGCAGCTTCCCCCTGGTGCCGACGGGGGAGAGAACCTGGAGCCCGAGGTGACCATACGCCAGGAAGAGGGCAAGACGGTTCACGAGTATCGCGTCAATGGCCGCCTGTACATGGTGAAAATCGTGCCCAGGATAGGTCCGCCATATTACCTTATGGATACCAACGGTGATGGCGAGATGGATACGCGGGAAGATGACCCCAATGGCGTGGTGCTTCCCCAGTGGATACTCTTTCGCTGGTAACTGAGTCTTGATCCGTAAGCTGGAAGCCATAGCCGATTTCACCGGGCGTCTGGTTGCCTGGTTTACTCTGCTCATGGTGCTGATCACCTTTGCGGTGGTGGTGTTGCGCTATGCCTTCAACACCGGCTGGATCGCCATGCAGGAATCCATCACCTACCTGCATGCCCTGGTGTTCATGCTGGGCGCCGCTTACACCCTGGAGCAGGGTGGCCATGTGCGCGTTGACATCTTCTATCAGAAATTCAGTGAGAAAGGGCGTGCCTGGGTGAATCTGCTGGGCACAGCGCTGCTGCTCTATCCCTTGATGATTTTTATTGCCTGGATCAGCTGGGATTATGTGAGCGAATCCTGGAAGGTGATGGAAGGCTCCCGCGAGGCCGGGGGACTGCCGGGAGTGTTCCTGCTCAAGACCCTGCTGCTGCTCATGCCTGTGGCCGTAATGCTCCAGGGGCTGGCCCTGATGCTGCGCAGCCTGGCCGTGATACGAGGAAAGCAGGATGGCTGAGTGGATGCCCTTCATCCTGTTTGGCGTGGTGGCCCTGGTGCTCATGCTGGGCTATCCCGTGGCCTTCACCCTGGGCGGCGTGTCCCTGATCTTTGCCTGGCTGGGTGAATGGCTGGAGCTGTTCGACGATGCTTTCCTGCAGGCCTTGCCCAACCGTCTCTATGGCGTGATGACCAATGAGACCCTCATCGCCGTCCCTCTGTTCGTGTTCATGGGGGTGATGCTGGAACGCTCCAAGGTGGCGGAAAGCCTGCTGGATACCATGGCCGACCTGTTCGGCGGCCTGCGCGGCGGGCTGGGGATTTCCGTGACCCTGGTGGGCATGCTGCTGGCGGCCAGCACCGGCATCGTGGGTGCCACGGTGGTGACCATGGGCCTGCTGTCCCTGCCCACCATGCTCAAGCGCCGCTACGACCCGGCGGTGGCGGCGGGCACCATTTGCGCCTCCGGCACCCTGGGGCAGATCATACCGCCCTCCATCGTGCTGGTGCTGCTCGGTGACGTGCTGTCTTCCGCCTACCAGCAGGCACAGCTGGACATGGGGAAATGGAACCTGGAAACCGTGTCCGTGGGGGATTTGTTCGTGGGGGCGGTGATTCCCGGCCTGGGTCTGGTGTTCATGTATCTGCTGTATCTTTTCGGGGTGGCCCTGTTTCAGCCGGAGCGTGTGCCGGAGGCGCCGGCGCGGGAGGAAGGTCAGGCTTCTCTGTGGTGGCGGGTGCTTACGGTGCTCCTGCCGCCCATGCTGCTCATCGTGGCGGTACTGGGTTCCATTCTTGTGGGAGTGGCCACCCCCACGGAGGCGGCCTCCGTGGGCGCCGTGGGCGCCATGCTCCTGGCGGCTCAGCGGCGGCAGCTGAACCTGGAATCCCTGCGCGAGGTCATGCGGTCCACGGTACAGGTTACCAGCATGGTATTCATGATTTTCATCGGCGCGGCGGTATTCTCCCTGGTGTTTCGCGGCTTTGGCGGTGACGACAGGGTAAGTGAACTGCTCACCAACCTCCCCGGCGGGGTGGTGGGGGCTGTAGCTGTGGTGATGCTGCTCATGTTCCTGCTGGGCTTCATCCTGGATTTCATCGAGATAACCTTCGTGGTGGTACCCATTGTCGGCCCCATCCTGCTGGCCATGGGATTGGATCCCGTTTGGCTGGGCATCATGATTGCCATCAACCTGCAGACATCCTTTCTCACCCCGCCCTTCGGCTTCGCTCTGTTTTACCTGCGGGGCGTGGCGCCTCCCGAGGTCACCACGGGCGCCATCTACAGAGGTGTGATACCATTTATCGTAATACAGCTCATCATGCTCGGCCTTTTGGCGTGGTGGCCCGAGTTGGCAACCTGGCTGCCGGGCGTGGTGTATGCAGAATAACAGCGGGACCGTGGAGGAGCGGCCCGCAATAATACCGGAACGGCAGACCGGGTCCTGAAGCCCCGGCTCATGGCGTCCGGTAGGCATGATAGTTTCGCCAGGGGACGGTTCCCAATGGACTGCCTGGCCGCTCGTCTGCCTTATATCTCGAAATCAATAACTATATCTGAAAATGGGGGGATTGCCGTGGCACAACGTATCAGCCTGGGTCTGGCCATAGTCATATTCATTGCGGGCGTCATCTTCACCGGCCTGTTCAACATGGGGTTGGCTTACACCAATCAAATGGAGTTCTGCACGTCTTGCCATTCCATGAAAGTCAACCTGGAAGAATACAAGGAGACGGTGCATTACAAGAGTGCGTCGGGGGTGCGCGCGGTTTGCGCGGACTGTCATGTTCCCAAGGCTTTCGGTCCCAAGATGGTGGCCAAGGTGCTGGCCTACAAGGATGTGCTGCATGAGATTCTGGGCACACTGGATACCAAGGAAAAATATGAAGCGCATCGCTGGGATATGGCGAATCGAGTCTGGGCCAAGATGAAGGCCACGGACTCGCGGGAGTGCCGTTCCTGTCACAAATGGGATGCCATGGACCTGGCCGAGCAGGACCGCAGCGCCCGCAAGCGCCATGGCCGGGCCCGGGATGAAGGCAAGACCTGTATCGATTGCCATAAGGGCATAGCCCATGAAGAGCCGGATGAGCCGGAAGAAGACGATGAGGAAGCAGCCCAGGCGGGCTGACGGCAATGGTCATGAACTATGGAGCGAGGCTGCAAATGAATATCCGAATACTGTTTGGAAGCTTGTTGCTGCTGATGTCTTGTTCTCTGTTTGCGGGTGATCCCGAGCTGGACAGGGAACTCCGCCTGGCGGCCATCGTGGATGATGTGGAGGCCATCGAAAAGCTGCTGGCCAAGGGGGCGGACGTAAACAGCGCCAACAAGTACGGGAAGACGGCCCTGATGATGGCGGCGGAAAATGGCAACCTGGCGGCGACTTCGGCCCTGTTGTCTCATGGCGCCGATGTGAACCGCAAGACGGTGGCGGACTGCACGGCATTGACCCTGGCGGCGGAGAACGATGAACCCGAGGTAACGGCGCTGCTCATCGAGCGTGGTGCGGACCTGAACGCCCGCACCCGGTCCGGGGCCACGGCCCTGCTGCTGGCGGCTCGGTACGGCATCGATGATATGGTGGAACAGCTCCTGTTTCGCGGCGCCAATCCCAATGACAGGGACAAGGAAGGCCGCACGCCCCTGATGTTGGCGGCCGCTCATGGGCATGACAAGACGGTAGAGCTTCTGCTCAAGCATGGTGCCAAGGTGAACCTGGCGGACAAGAAGGGGAAGACCGCCCTCATGTATGCCGTCGAGTCCGGCAACAACATGAACCTGGTCAGGGCCTTGGTGGAGGCTGGAGAGAACGTCAATGCCCGTTCCAAAGACGGTGCTACGCCCTTGATCTGGGCGGCGGGCAGCGGGAATGCCCAGGCCGTGGGTTATCTGCTGCAGCAGGGCGCGGACATCAACGCCCAGGATAATGACGGCACCACGGCCCTGCTGGAAGCGGTGGATGTTCGAGAGCCGGAGGTGGTCAAGGAATTGATCAGCCGGGGGGCGGATGTTTCCATCAGGAACAAGGAAGGCAAGACCGTGAAGGATATTGCCCGGGGATTCCGTGACCAGCGATGCATCCAGATACTGGAAGGGGCGAAGCCCTGAACTGCTGGATTGCAACCGTGTTATCAAGACTAAAGCGCCCGGGAACGGGCGCTTTTTTGGTAGGTTTCCGGGTGAACAGGGAGATCAGCGGATCTTCATGGGCCGCCAGCTGCGGTCGAATCCGTCGAAGTCGTGGTTACGCCAGCCCGGAGGGGCCACGTTTTTCGGCTTCAGGCTGGCCACATAGGAGAGTACAGCCACCTGTTCCGGCGGCGTGAAATTCTTGATTTGCTTGATCATCTTTTCATCGCCATTGCGCCGTCTGCCGTTGCGAATCCAGTTGAACTGGCGCATCAGATAGCTGTAGTGCTGCCCCTGGATGCGGGGCACGTGTTCTTCCGGGTCGCCTTCTCCCTCCTTGCCATGACAGTCGGCGCACATCTTGTCATAAATGCGCTTGCCTTCTTCCAGGTGCAGGGAAAAGCCCTGCTCATTATTCGGCGTCATGGGCATGCTTGCCACATAGGCGGCCACGTCTGCAATTTCCTGGGGACCGCCCAGGGCCCGGCGCGAGGAAAAGGCGCGCATGATGGGATTATCCCGGTTGCCCGCCCGGAAATCGGCAAGCTGTTTTATGATCACGTTTTTTAGTTGGCCGGCGATCTGGGGGTAGCCGCTGCCGGGAACCCCCCATCCTTCGGGGCCGTGACAGGTGATGCAGCTAGCCTTGTACAGTTTTTTGCCGTTCTCCACATTTGGGGTGAGCCTTATTGCTTCCTCGAATTCATCGGGATCGGTATTCACGGCCAGGGAGGGAATGGAAACTCCTATGGCAATGGTTCCCGCTAACAGGCTGGAAATGATTTTTCCCTTGTGGGAGGAGACGAATAGGTCGAGTATGCCTTTGCTCATGGCTTGTATCCTGCTGGTTCCGCTTTGTTGTTTCTAAAGGAATCCTCTGGAGAGACCGGTCAAGAAATCACGTTCCGTGCCCGGAATGAATGCAGAGTTTCCAATATTATGGTTGTGGACAGGGAACTCCTGCCCCTTGGAACAGCCGTGTCAGGCGGACGGGGCCTGCTGCGCGGAATGGAGTTTCGTGTTCCGGGCAACAGGACAGCCATTTCCCACCCTTCTCTTGGCTGCCGTGTTTCTGCTGCAAGGATATACGATACTGCCTTAATACCCCATTACAAAGACTACTTCATGTGTTTGAAGTTGTCATTGATGCAGGTCATGAGGGCCCAGCTCCTTCAAGGTGTCGCCTCCCGTGATGCGCAGGGGGTGGAAAATCATAATTTCATTATCCGTTAATATACTAACATATTGTTTTTGAAGAATATTTTTGTTGAACACCTGAATCAGGGGTGTTATTCTTCAACCGTTGCCTTCATCAAGAGCAAAGATGTACCAAAGGAGGCGAATTTGGAGGGGGGTGTTGCCAACGGACGGCAACATCAAAATTCGATAAACGCGGGAAATCTTTGAACTGTCCATATAGACGATCCTGAAACTGTGTACCGTGGCTGGCTTGGGCCAGCGTTTGATTCATGTGTGTTTGGTGTTTTACCAGGGAATTGCCGGTTTCAGTCAGGATTCTGTCGTTGATGGCAGCATCTCAGGGGTCTCCCGATAACAGGGGGTTATCATGAAAAAAGCCTTGTCTGCAGCCATCATTGCTGCAATGGCGGTTGGCGCATGTACCACTCAGGAAGAAGTTGCCGAGAAGGCGCCTGCAAAAGCTGCCGAATCACATGCAAAAGCCGTATCCGTAGGTCCCAAGATGTATGGTGGTCCGGAAGTCGCGGCGGATACCAGCAAGCCCAAGAACGATTACAACATCACTATCAACTATGAGCTGGGCATGCACTGCACCGGCTTCGACTTCACCTACTGCTGCGTGCTGCCGCCGTACAACTCCGTGCAATCCCAAGTCATCAAGACGGCGACCGGAAAGAAGAAATATCCCGAACTGCTGGAAGCTGATGAGGAAGATCCCACGGTGGTCGTGGACGGCAAGAAGCGATTCAAGCTGTCCTACGGTTTTGTCGATAACACTTATTCCGAAGGCAACAAGCTCAAGTACTGGGACGTGCCCTATGATGTGAACGGGAACGGCAAGTACGAAAAAGACGAAAGTGTCGCCAATGCCTACTTTACCCATCTTTATGTATACAAGGACCTGAAGGGCACCAATCCCAAAGGCACCAGTGCCGACAAAGAGAAGCTCTTTGTTGGTTTGCAGATTCCCGTACCTCGGGACAACGGCCCCGCCGGCGCGGCGGCCCCCAGCCCCATGAGCGGCGGACACCTGCATTACACGGGTGAGAAGGGAACCATTGTCTATACCAAGTCTCCGGTGCTGGACAACGTGCCCATCGTGCTCACCAATCCGGGGATCTGGGATGCTCTGGGTCTGCCCCTGACACCCTTCAACGATCGTACCGCGGCCAAGGACCTGCTCACCCTGGTGGAGAGTGATATCCAGCCCTTCCAGGAAAACTGGGTGAGTCTGGTGGATGCCGATACCGGCAAGCCGGTGCTGGACAGTCATAGTGGCAAGCCCATCACTTTCGTGGGTACAAACCCCATCGATATTCCCAACTGCTCCAACTGCCACGCCAACGAAACGGCCAATGGCAAGAAGTACAACTTGTACAAACAGGAGCGGGCCTTCTGGAAAGGCCTGGGTGCGTCCGACTGGATTGCAGATCTGAAAGCCACCTCCGTTTCCATCCTGGAGATGCACGACGATCACAATGGCACGGACTTCATGAAGAACTACGACCCGAACAGCCGGGCAACCATGAACCGCCTGGGTCGTGATCCCGTCCTCTGTCAGAAGTGCCACGCGGACAACGTCATCGGTGTTCTGGCGTCCGGCACTCATAAGGGTAAGGATGGGAAGGAAAAGCTGATTCCGGCACTTACGGAAGCCATTCACACGGTTCACCAGACCAAAGTTCCCCTGCCTGATTCCCAGGGCCGCTCCGGTTCCTGCCAGGGATGTCATCCGGCTCATCGTTATGACCGCAGCATGGACAACTATCCCATTACGCCGGATGGCAAGAACGCCTATGCGGATGCAGATAACCGCGATGCTTCCGGTGGCTGCTACGTGGGCCGTGACGTGCATTCCAATCCCAATAAGGACAAAGACGGCGTGGAGTCCGATGAGCACCTGAACGCCATCGGCGAATGGCTGCAGGCCAACGTGTCCCAGATCGGCAATGGCAAGGGCGGCAAGGGCCTGTGGTGCACCAACTGCCACAACCAGCTGTCCCGGGAGCTGTACCAGCGTGACAACCTGAAGAATGCCTTCGCCCAGACCGGTGATACCATCCGCAACAAGTCTTTGGATGAAATTGCCAAGGCCATTGGGGTGAGCAAGCAGGAACTCATCGACAAGTACCTGGACCCCAAGGTGGTGCTGGATGCCAAGGGGCATGACACTCCGGGCAAATCCGGTATCCTCCTGACATGGGCCAAGAAGCGCACCGTGCCCGACATCGCTGTGATTGCGCTGAAGGGCAATGGCCCCATGGTGAGCAAGGATGAGGATGGTGACATCAATGTGGTGCCCCTGTCTGCCAATCCCGCCGTGGATATTGCCAGCCTGAAGCTGCCTGCAGGCGCAACCGGAGCGGCTGCCGTACCCTACGAGGCTGCAACCCATGGTCGTGACTACTGGTTGTCACCTGGTGCGCCTCACTGCGCAGACTGCCACGCGGCACCTTTTGTTGAAGGGCAGGGGGGTGTAGCCTTCCCCATCAACCAGCCTGGCAAGTACAGCCTGATGCGCTATTCCAAGGGTCATGCAGGCTTGGCCTGCCAGGCCTGTCACCAGTCCATTCACGGCTTGTATCCCGTGGCGCCCATTGCCGATACCACGACCTACAAGCAGGCGCCCCAGTACAACCCGGATGGCTCTCACGGCCCCTTCCGTTGCGCCGCCTGTCATGAGGTAAATGAAAACGGTGTGCCTTTCATCGCCGATGATGAAGAGCATGTGTGGAAAGGGCGTCCGATTCTCGAGGATTATGATTCTGCCGTATCCTGGATGCACGCCAGTGCACCGGATCTGGGAGGCAAGATCCCCGATGAGTAAGCCGCTCTGATGGCAATAGCAAAAACAGGGAGCCTGGCTCCCTGTTTTTGTTCAGGAATCCCGGTTTTCTGCCGGATGAGTGAATCAACGAGGTTGCTGTATCCATGAAGTTTAAGAATCGTACTTTCTTTCTTTTGTTGCTGGCGGTGTTGGTTACGCCAGGTATTGCGGCTGGCAAGGCCTCGGAGGTGCTGGTCACCATAGGGCCGGCCAAGGTGACTGCCGCCGATCTTGAAACCGCCGTGCGTTCATCGCCTTTTGCCACCCAGTTCAACACTATGGATGAGCCTGAACAAGCGGCACTGCGCGGCAATCTGCTCAAGCGCTTGGTGGCATTACGATTGTTGCGCCTGGAAGCCGGAGCCAGGGGACTGGACCAGCGACCGGAGTTTATTCAGGAACTGCAGGACTACCGCACTTCCCGGCTGTATCGTTACTACATACAAAAGTTGCGGGAGCAATTGGTTATCCCCGAGGACAAGGAGCAGGAATTGAAAGCGGCCTATGCCGGGCAGCCCGATGCCCTGGCGGCGGCACGAGCATCGGTGCTGGCGGAAGATTTCCGCCAGTTGCGCCTGTTGAGCCTGCGGATGTTGCGAGAAAAAAGGCATGTGGAGTTTCATCTCGATCGTGTCTCCGATGACATCAAACCAGATACGGTTCTCATGGAAGGTGATGGATTACGCCTTACCTATGGCGATATCGTGCACCAGGGAGACTTCCCAAAAACGCCGGATGCCGGGTGGATAGAAGAGCAGGTGTACCAGCAAACCGAACTGTTGCTATTCGCACGGGAGGCAGCTGACGAAGGCGTTAACGTGGATGCCGAGGTCGCTGCCTACGCCGATGAACTTCTGCCTGCGATGATGATGGAAGCTCTGGAGAAGGAATGGATTCCCGATGAAAAGGCCCTGAAGGCCCATTTCGATGCCAACCCGGAATTGGCGCGTGTGCCGGAACGCTGGCATGTGGGCCAGCTGGTGGTTTCTTCCTATGCCCAGGCGGCGGCCATGAAGCGGCGAATCGAACAGGGGGAGAGTCTGTTCGTGCTGGCAGGCCGGTACAGCATCGATCCCTGGGGCCGTTCCCACAATGGTGACATGGGGTGGTTCAAGGAAGGTGAGGGTGTGCCCGCTATCGAACAGCGTCTCAAGTCAATGGCTGACGGTGAGGTGAGTGACATAATCCGTACAGGAAAAGGTTATCACCTGGTCACGGTCATCGAAAGGCGGCCGGGCAAGACGCGCAACTTTGCATCCATGAAAGACAAGGTGCGCCAGAGCATCGTGGATGAAAGACTTGCTGCCTACCTGGAAACACTCCAGGAAAAATATCCCGTGGAGTGGAAAGTGCTGGCAAATGGTGACGGCGGAAAGGGCGCGGCTGGTGGTTAAGGGTCGCGTTTCCTGGTTGGGCCTTGTCCTGACCCTGATGCTTACGGGCTGTGATGCCGGCGTTGAGGCTTCGGGAAAGAAGAGCAGGGTGCAGGAGCCGGCACCGGCAAAGACGGCTACCACAGCCCTGCCGGAAAGGACCAACAACGCCTGGGAAATGGCTCCTTTCCACCTGGAGGATCTCAACGGCGTGAAACATAGCCTGGAAGACTGGAGGGGCAAGGTCATTATGATGAACTTCTGGGCCAGCTGGTGCAGCCCCTGCCAGTACGAGATACCGGAATTCGTCCACTACCAGAAGACTTATGCAGACAGGAACCTGCAACTGGTGGGCATTGGGGTGGATGAGAAACGCAAGCTGGCCAACGTGGCCCGCAGCCTGGGAATCAACTACCCCGTGCTGGTCCTGAACCCCATGGATTCCCGTCAGCTGATGCGTAAGTGGGGCAATGAGACCGGCATTATTCCTTATACCGTGGTCATCGCCAGGGACGGGCGTATCAAGTACATCCACCGGGGCCAGATGGACCAAGAGGCGTTTGATACCTACGTGCTGCCGCTGCTGGACTGATCTGTTCCGGGGCGGAGTCAAATGGGAAGGGGATGGCTTCGATGGTTGAGGAGTTCTCCGTGCGTGTTCCATGTAACGATTTTTGGCGGATTTGACTCCGCCCCCAGGGGTTCAAGCGCGGGGGAACGAGCATTTCTCGCCGTTTCCCTGTAAGATTCTCTCCTTTGAGTGTTGCAACGGCTCAGGTTCATGCTGGAAGTCGATAATCTGCAGTGTACCCGTGGTGACAGGCACCTGTTTTCAGGTGTCGGCTTCACCCTGTCCGAGGGAGAGCTGCTGCATCTGTACGGCCATAACGGTAGCGGCAAGACTACGCTGATGCGTACGATCTGCGGCTTGGTGGCGCCTACGGAGGGAGAGGTGCGCTGGAAGGGGGAGCCCATCCGCAGGCAGCGGGATGAGTTTTCCGCCGAGCTGCTCTATCTGGGTCACAAGAATGGCCTGAAGGATGATCTCACCGGTATCGAGAACCTGCTGGTGGCCTGCCGCATGGCCGGTCTGGCGTTGCGGGAGGAACAGGCCTGGGAGGTGCTGGAGCGCATGGGGCTGCGCGGCCACGAGGATTTGCCTGCCCGGGTACTGTCCCAGGGACAGCAGAAGCGGGTGGCCCTGGCGCGGTTGCTGCTCAGCAAGGCGCCTCTGTGGATTCTAGATGAGCCTTTCGTGGGGCTGGACGTGGCGGCGGTGGCATTGCTGGAGAAGGTGATTGCAGATCACGTAGCTACTGGCGGCCTGGTGGTTCTGACCACCCACCAGGAGGTCGCCTTGACCTCCGGCAAGGTAAAGAAACTGCGCCTGGGCTGGAAGGAGGACGGCCGTGTTTAACGCCTTCCGCACCATCGTTCATCGGGACTTGCTGCTGGCCATGCGGCGACGCTCCGACGTGCTGACCACCCTGTTCTTCTTTGTCATCGTGGTCAGCCTCTTTCCCTTGGGCATAGGGCCGGAACTGGACACTCTGCGCCTCATCGCGCCTGGGGTATTTTGGGTAGCGGCCCTGCTGGCGTCCATGCTGGCCCTGGAAAAGCTGTTCTTCGTTGATTACCAGGACGGTGCTCTGGAACAGATGTTGCTGGCGCCCCAGCCCCTTTTCGTTCTGGTGTTGGGCAAGGTGTTTGCCCACTGGCTGGTGACGGGCCTGCCCCTGGTGTTGTTGTCACCACTGCTGGGCCTGCAGTATGACCTGCCAGGGGAAACCATCGCCGTGATGATGTTTACCCTACTCATCGGTACGCCGGCTCTCGGCCTTATCGGCTCCATCGGGGCTGCCCTGACCTTGGGCATCCGTGGTGGCGGGGTGCTGGTTTCCCTGCTGGTGCTGCCATTGTATATTCCCGTACTGATTTTTGGCGCGGGTGCCGTGGAGGCGGAATCGTCCGGCCTGGGGGGCGCGGGCCATCTGTCCATGCTGGGTGCCATCCTGCTTCTATCGATACTGGCGGCTCCCTTGGCAACCGCGGCAGCCTTGAGGATATCGGCGGAGTGATTCCTGCTAAGGTTGTATATGAACAGGAACAATTTGATGAATCCTGACAGAATGTTGAAAGAGTCCTTCCATGGACTTTTTCAACCACGGAAGCGGAAAACGCAGTTTTTCACTTCCTTTGTTTTCAATGACTTACAGCCATCGAAAATGGTGGCACATCCGTGTGCCACACACAGGCTGCCAAAAAACGGTTTTTTTCAACAGCCTGTTAATGAGTATTTAAGCTGCGGCAGGAATTTTGCCGCTATTCTGTGGTCACATGTTGAAGTGCCTGGAATCGCGGGCGGTTTCGTATGAGCGGACGAATGGTCAATATCTTCAAGTTCTCCTCGCCAGCCACTTTCTACCCCCTGGCGGGAAAGATTGCCCGGATATCCACCTGGATTGCGGTACTGCTGCTGGCCATCGGCCTGTACATGAGCTTCTTTGTGGCGCCCACGGACTACAAGCAGGGTGAGGGCTACCGCATCATTTTCATTCACGTGCCGGCCGCCTGGATGTCCATGTTCATCTACGTGGTCATGGCTTTCTGGGCCGGAGTGGGCCTGGTGTTCAATACCCGCCTGTCCTCCATGATGGCCCAGGCCCTGGCGCCCACGGGGGCCATCATGACCTTCATCGCCCTGTGGACCGGCGCCTTCTGGGGCAAACCCATGTGGGGCGCCTGGTGGGTCTGGGATGCCCGTCTGACCTCGGAACTGATTCTGTTCTTCCTCTACATAGGCTTCATCGCCCTTCAGGGAGCCATTGATGACAATCGTCGGGCCGACCGGGCCGGTGCTGTGCTGCTGCTGGTGGGGGTAGTGAACATCCCCATCATCTATTTCTCGGTCAAGTGGTGGAATACCCTGCATCAGGGGGCTTCCGTGAGCATCAAGAATGGTTCCAGCATGAGCACCATCATGCTGCAGACCATGCTCATCATGACCTTCGCTTTCTGGGCCTACAGTATTGCCGTGGCCCTGTACCGGGTGCGGTCCATTATCCTGGAGCGCGAAAAAGATGCGCGCTGGGTATCTGAATTACCGGAGATACGCCGATGAAGTCTCTGTCGGAATTTTTCAATATGGGCGGATACGCCCTCTATGTGTGGGGTTCATTCGGGGTGACGGCCTTGCTGATGATTATCGAACCCATTTTGGTGCGCCAGCGCCGGAAGACAGCATTACAGCGGATATCCCGTCTCATTCGCATCAAATCGGAGCAAAACTCATGAAAGCCAGACACAAGCGATTCGGCTTCCTGGTCGTGGGCCTGGTGGTGCTCGCGGCAGCGGCCTACCTGGTGTTCAATGCCTTGGGCAATAATCTTTCTTATTTCTTCTCGCCCACCGAGGTGGCGGAGAACAAGGCGCCGGCCAATCACGTGTTCCGTCTTGGAGGTCTGGTGCAGCCCGGTTCCCTGGAACGGGGCGAGAAACTCACAGTGCACTTTGAGGTCACCGACAATCACCATTCCGTGAAGGTGGCCTACACGGGTATCCTGCCGGACTTGTTCAAGGAAGGGCAGGGCGTTATCGCCCAGGGGCGCATGGGACCCGATGGCGTTTTCGTGGCCGATGAAGTCCTGGCCAAGCACGATGAAAACTACATGCCGCCGGAAGTGGCGGAGGCCCTTGAAAAGGGTCATCAGAAGGGAATCGAGGCCATGGCCA
>Ga0256832_1000115_pt1 | contig 47472 bp, 43 predicted proteins | sample 134614metaG_FD_190534 | JGI IMG/M metagenome (GOLD analysis project Ga0256832, IMG submission 190534) | Hydrothermal vent microbial communities from Lau Basin, Pacific Ocean - 134-614 | ecosystem: Environmental > Aquatic > Marine > Hydrothermal vents | place: Pacific Ocean: Lau Basin | collected...
ATCGTCTTTTGCCCCTTTATTGCTTCTAAGGCAACTTTTGCCTTATATTGGTTAGAAAAATTTTTCCTCTTACTGGACATTTCTTCTCTCCTTTGTTTTTTGTTAATTTACGATTTTTCCACCTTAAATTCTTGTCCAGTTTTTGGGGTACATTATAATTCCAACTGTTTACAATATTGAAATGTATGATTGGGATAGTTGGTTTAGTGGCGCTGATGATTTAATATGCGATACGGATTATTACCTAGTTTATGACGAGAATAACAATTATCTTTCTACTACTGATATATATGATGACATGGGTGGTGGTTTTAAAAGGACGTTAGTAGATGGTGATATAAGCAAATATAGCGAGATCAAGATGGAGATGAAATTTTCATATTGATGCATAGTGCAAATAACTAATAATAATTTATTAGCCTATGATTAAACTATTAACTTGATACAAATTTATGTATATAGGCTACTAAATAATTTTAGTCAATTTGTGATAATATTTTTACTGAAATACATAAATTATAACACAAGGAATGTTTTTAAATAAATTTTATAAGTTGTATTTTTTTTATTTAATATTACTTAATATAATTTTTGCTCAATCAAAGACTACCAAAATACAAGGGATAGTATTTGATGATAAAACAAATGAAAAACTTGCCGGCGTTACTATAACTATTTCCGATAGTGCCGTTGCAGTAACAAATAATAAAGGATTTTTTTCATTTAGTGTCGCCTTGCGTAAATTTAATGTATCAGTTAAAATGCTTGGTTATGAAAAAGAAACTAAAACAATAAAACTTGAAGATAGCGAGAAAGAAGCGACTTTATTTTTTAGACTAATCCCCAAACCTATTAAAATTAACTTAATAACAGTTAGTGGTAAAAAATATTATGAAAAAGTAAAATATAAAACTTATGAATTGCAGCAGGGCGACTTTCGCCGTATTCCTCAAGTAGGCGAAACAGACGCGCTAAGAGCTTTTCAAGCTTTACCAAGCGTGACTTCCTTAAACGATTTTTCTGCACAACTCTATCTTAGAGGCGGAAATTTTGATGAAACTCTTATAGCGCTAGATGATGTTCCTGTATATAATCCATATCATTTAGGAAGCTTTTTTAGTATGTTCAATACTGATATTATTGAAAAAGAAACATTATACCCCTCCAACTACCCCAATAAATACGGGGGTTATTTATCAGGCGCATTAAATATTCAGACAAAACCCGGTAATTTCGAAAATATAAATTCTTCGGTTTCAATAGGTCTGGTTTCATCAAAATTTTATAGTGAATTACCAATTGGGAAAGGTTCATTGATTTTAGCCGGGAGAAGAACTTATTTTGATTTAGTTGCTGCTCTATTTTATAATCGCAAGAAAAATATCGGTGAATTTCCATATTACTTTTATGACGGCTATGCAAAATATAATTATCCAATTGATAAAAAAAATCAAATTAGTCTGAGCTTACTCCTTTCACGTGATCTTTTGAAGATGTTTGATGACAACCTTTATTCAAATATTAATGTTTCACAAAAGCCAACCTGGGGAAATGATTTGTATAATTTTAAATATATTCACCTATTCAATGATAAAATTTCAATCGTCTCACAAATCTATTATACTTCTTCATCATTTGTAGCAAAAGGGGAGAGTTATTATAATTCGAAATATACGAGAAGCAAAATAAATAATATAATTAAAGACGTTTCATATTCTGTTAGATTAAATTATAAATTAACGGGCCAAGACATACAATTAGGTTTTGTGCTAAAGAAAATCAATCTTTCGTATGATTGGAATTTGGGTAAAAGTGAATTATCTTCATTTGGTTTTAACGCCGAAGATACTTTCTTTGATTTTGCGCCGAAAATATTTTTAGAAAATAATAAAGAAGAATTTTACAACATTTTTTTTCGTGATAAAATTATTTTTACAAAATCATTAAATATTACACTCGGATTTCGGACTAGTTATCTAAAATATTCAAAAATAAATCTTTTAACCCCTTCTTTCAATATTAATTACAAGATTAATGATAATATTGATTTAACATTTAGTTACGGTAAATATTTTCAATATCTTTATGTTAAAAAGGATCGGAATACATTCTTACTAGATCCATTTTCAGTTTATTTTTTACCAAAAGATAAAGCACAATTTGCAAATTCAAGTAATACAAACATTAATATAATTTTTAACAAATTCATATTCGGAACTTCACTTGAAATAAGCGGTTACTATAATAAAAGAAGACACTTATTTTCGTTTTATCCTCAAGAATTAAATCATTATAGTTATGAAAATGGTTATTCAACGGGAATCGAAATTTTACTTAAGAAAAAAATCGGGTATATTTCAGGATGGTTAAGCTATACTTTATCCCGCTCGGCAAAATCGAACGGTGATTACTACTATCCTATAAGAATAGACAGAACTCATAATATTAAAATTCTATTTAACATTCAATTATCGGAATCTTGGTTTTTTTCCGCATTTTGGACCTTTGCGACCGGTCTTCCTTATACACCAATAATTGGTAAATATATAGGCGGAGAGACTGTAACTTTAAAAGATAATTTTTATGATGATGATGATTTTTCATTATTTCCTATAATGGGAAGTAAAAATTCAAAAAGAACCCCAGCATACCATAGATTAGATATTGGTTTATCAGGTTCATTATTTTGGGGTAAATTTCTATTCAAACCCTACTTGCAAATTTTAAATGTTTATAATAGTCCTAATGTGATTGGTTTTGAAAAACGTAATAGAAGTATGGACGATACAGTTAGAGGTTCTATAATAGTTCCAACAATAGGAGTGGTAATTGATTTTTAAACTAAAATATTTCCTTGAATTTATAATAATTTTCCTAATAATTATCACTTACGGATGTGAATTTAATAATATATCTGAAAACAAAATGTTTTCAGAAAGTGTATTGTTTAATCTTGTTGTTGGCAAGGAAAATCAAGAACTTTATATTTATAAAATAGTTACTAATAATGAACCAGAATATTATAAATTTTCCCCTGATAATTTTTTTTTGAAAAATGCAGATATAATTTTATTTAATGAAAAAATGAATTTTAGTTCATTTTTTGTCAAAGATTTGTCTAATAATAATGCGAATTATTGGGAAAGGAAGCTTTATTATACTAATTCAAAAAAATTAGAACTCTACCCGAATACAAATTATAAAATTGATATACTTATAGATAACAAACATATTATTGGTTCTACAACAACGCCTTCGGATTTTAATATTATATTCCCAACTTCTAATTCAACTTTTAAATTAAAAGATATAAGAAATGGAAAAGGTTTAGAAATAAAATGGGAAAAGAGTGATTCTGCAATGGGTTATATCGGAAAAGTATTTATACATAAAGGGAAAGGTACCATTGCTAAAGATAGACAATTTGTAACACAAGATACAGTTTATATTTATAATGATATTTATACTACCGGCAAAGCAGAAATAAATATATTAGCATACGATAAAAATTACCATGAGCATTTTAATCAATTTTTACAGTCAGCCGGAATTGAAGGCGCATACGGTTATTTTGGTTCTTCTGTTTTAAAATCTGTTACTGTTAATATTAAATAATCTAATGATATTAAAAAGATATAATCTTAGTGATAGTACATTAACTTTTTCAAAATTAATAGTATATTTGATTTTAATTACAGTACCGTTAGCCTACAGCAAATTTTTCAAATTTTCTTTTCAAATTCCAAAACTGTTAATTCTTGAGCTTTTTACAATTCTTTTATTCTTAATTGTTTTTATTTCTATAATTTATAATAATAAATTTATATTTTATATTAATATACTAGACTCAAGTATTCTCTTTCGCTTTATACTAATTTTTTTATTAAGCTTCTTTTCCATTAAATCTGACAACTATTATTTTGCTTTTTCTGTCTTATTGTATCTAACAATTTTCTATTTTTTATTGCAAATTATTTTATCTTTTGATATAAATTATATTTTTAGGGTTTTATTAAATATTTCTAATCTTTTTTTATTAGTATCAATATTCGAGATATACTTAATTACTTCACATTTAGATTTAGCGTCAATCTCATTACATAACTTATTTTTTTCAAAAAAAATATTAGTTAGGGGAACTTTCGGTAATCCCAATTGGATTAGTGGTTATTTTGCAGCCATTTTTCCATTCCTCTTTTTACTCGTTATAATTAATAAAAATAATCTATACAGATTTTTTTATTTAATTGGAATAACAGTCATTTTTTTATTTATAATCGTTTTAAAAAGTCGGGGAGCATGGATTGCTTTATTTTTTGGTCTTATCTTTTATTTTTTTCCAAATATTATGTTGTATATTAAAAAAGCTAAATATAAAAAAATATATACATTTGTTTTATTAATTATTATTCTCTTGGTAGTTGATGGATTTGTTAAAATATATAAAATGAACGAAACATCTGCTGAAGGCAGAATATTTGCTTGGAAAGTCGCTTCTTTGATGATATCATCGCGACCAATTACTGGAATTGGTTATGGTAATTTTTTTTATAAATATTTAGACTATCAAGAATTGTTTTTCAAAGAAACGGGAAATGAAAAATATTATTATCATGCCGATATCTTAAGACAATGCCATAATGAATATTTACAAATTTTTGCGGAGACCGGAATACTTGGTTTAAGTATATTTTTAGTAATTATTTTCTTGAATTTTTATAAAGGAATAAAATTATTAAAACAAACAACTAACTTAGAAAATAAAATACTACGTATTATTTTAACTAGTTTGCTAATAATATTATTTCACAGTTTTGTTGATACTATATTACACAATGTAATACCAATTTTTCTATTGTTTTTTTTAAATATGTCCATTATATCCCATTTATGGACTTTACATGTTAAGAAATATACAAAAAGTCGGTTTATTAAATCCTTTTTTTTATATAACGCGGTTATAAAATTTAATTATTCTTTCTATTTGACAAAAAAAACAAAACTAATACTTAGCAGTTCTGCAATTTTTGTAACATTATTTTTTTTAAGTGCTACATTGCAAAAAGCTAAAGCTTATTATTTTTGGCAAAAAGGAATTAATTTAGTAAAACAAGAAAAATGGGATGATGCAATAAAAAATTATAATAAAGTATTGAAAATATTACCTCATATGGGCGAAATAAAGTTTAACTTAGGAGCTGCTTATTTGAATTCTGGAAAAACTACAAAAGCAACTGATTATATACAGAAATCATTAAATTCATTCAGTGATAAAAATGCATATATTTCTTTAGGTTTTGCATACATGAATCTTGGCAACTACGAAAAAGCTGAAAAAATATTTAAGAAATTATCAAAAAAGCTTCCAAACCTTCTTTTACCTCATTTGCTTTTGGCAAAATTGTATTATAATATTCAAAAAGACACCCTATGTGAATTAGAAATTAAAAAAGTTCTAAAAATGAGACCAAAATTTTATAATAATTATTCAAACACAATAATCAATGAAGCGAGAAAGTTAAAAGAATCATTAAGGCACTAATATTAATTCTATGGTAATTTCAACTATATATTATAAATTTTAAAAATAATATTTATTATTTATTATTTTCAAAATAATTTAATATTTTGACAACAGCATTTTTTATATTTTTCTTTCGTCTGAACCAATGCCCTTCGTTTTTATAAGTTACAACTTTCAATTCTATCTTATTTTTCATCGCTTCTTTTAATTGGTTAATTCTAAATTTATAATTAACATAAGGATCATTTTTGCCAAGTACATAGAGTGTTTTGCTATTTGGTTTTGTGCCTATCAAACCAAAAAGCGAGACAGAGGCATTTACATCTTTACATTCACTAGCCAAAACATTTTCCATTATAATATTACCTGAACTTGCAGACATAAGATATAACGATTTATTAGGATATGTTCTTTTCAAATATTTTTTCCATTTTATCATATCCATTACTGCAGATTTAAAATCAGATAAAGCATAACTTTTTCCATAACCGAATGACATAGGATAGTTTGGTGCGTATATCTTATAACCGTTTTCAACTAAAGTCATTAAAATTGTATCCCATCTTGGTGAAAAATCCGAATTTAATCCTGGATGGAAAAATAAAATTATCCCCTTTATTTTTTTAATTAACGTTGGATAAAATTCATATGCAGCAGACATATATTTATTTTTCCTAAAATACAGATACTCAGCCTCAATATTTATTGTATTTCCACTTATATTTTTCATATATTTATTTTTAATATTAAATATATTTATTGACCGTGGTGTATTAAAATCGCTGTAAGAGATTATTAGGTGTTTACTATCTAGAAAATCATAATTATATACAACACCTTTATTTGTTAATTTTTCAATTATACCTGTTTTATAGTTTTTTCTTTTTAATAAGTATTCATTATTTATAATTTCAATAAAATACAAGTATTTTCCATCATACTTAGGTAGCTTTAAATCATTTTTAGTTTTATAAAATATTTTTGCTCTTGAGTTAATTTTATTTAAATCTAAAGTATATATCGCAAAATACTCTGAATAATAATTGTTAATAAAAAACAAACTATTGTTATAAATAAAAGGACTTATTTTTCTACCCTCTATATTTTCAGTCAACTTATATGATTTATTTTTTCTTATATCATAATAAATTAAATGATCATCGTAACTAAAAACAAAAAAGTTTCCCTTCTGTGAATATGACATTCCATTAAATACTTTTTCATATCTAAAAATTTTGTTTTTTTTATTTGTAATTAAGTTTATAAAAGATATTTCTGTTAAATCTTGTTTTTGATAGATTATATAGTATCCGTTATTAAATGAAAATATCTTTTTAATATATTTGCCATTTAAATATTTTTCTAACAAATTAGGGACTACCTTAAAATTCTCATCTCCGTTAAAATCACTTAGCACAACTATTCGACCCTTTATAAGGAACGGGTTAAAAACACTATTTTTACTAATATTTATTTTTTTTATTTTATTATTTTTATATTTATATAATTGAAATATACTATCTCTATTTTCTAAAAAAACAAATGATTTGTCTTTTAATATCAAAAAATTAGGGTCTACTTCAACAACATCGTTAATAAACGTAAGTGAATAGTTCCCTATGTCCTCACTGTTTTCACAAGAACATATCACTAAAACTAAGATAATAAAAATTAATATTATATTTTTAGCTTTATAAATCATAAATAAAAAAATAAATATTATATTTTTAGGTTAAAAATTACATATAATAGAAATTGAATGAATAGTGCCCAATCCATAAGAAAACGGGGCAAACGCATAATCGAAATTTAAATTGTTCCAAACCAAACCGGCGCCGAATGATAATCCCCTCGATTCGTAACCCGACATATAACCCAACCGCAAAGCAAAAATATTGTCGTAAAATATTTCCGCACCGGCAATGAAGTGATTCTCTGCCAAATCCACATATTTTTGGATACCCGATGTAATTGTAATATCCGATTTAATTTGTTCCACTTCAAAATTGTAATTTACCCCGCAGCGCAAATCGACCGGAAGTTTTGTGGCTTCGTTTCTTAATTCGTTCATCGAACCTATATTTTTCAAGGAAAATCCGGTAGTTAAACCTTTGAGTCCGCCCTCGTATAAAATACCGAAATCGAATGCGTAGCCGGTAGCTTCATCCGATAAAATATTCTCGTACAAAAATTTATATGTAATTCCAGCCGAAAGGTTTTCAATCAAATTAAATCCGGTCGACAAACTCGAATAAAAATAATGTATATCAAATTTAGCTTCCGGTTCGGGCGTGGGTTTGGTTCTTATTTCGAATCCGGAAATATTTGTGGTATTAAGCCCGAACGCAAACGGCAGACCGAATACCTTAAAATTAACGCCAAGCATTTCTCCGGTAACATCTTGAATCCATTGATTATGTGAAATAAAAATTTGAGTATTCTGAAGTTTGGTAATCATTGCGGGATTATAATTTAATGCGGTTACGTCCGTTGCGGAAGCAACTCCCAAATCGCCCATTGCTATATTTCTTGAGCCGAACCCGATTTTTAAAAAAGACAGTCCGTTACTTCCGGCACCCTGCCCGAAAGTTTGTGCTGCAATAAAAACGAAAATCAACAATATTTTTTTCATGATTCTATATTAAAAATTAAAATTCAAACCAACAATATGTTTGTCGTACGGAGAATAAGGTTCGATTAAAAATGCATAATTAATTCCAAACATCAATTTTCCATACGAGTAAAAATAAGAAAATCCGAATGACGGACGGGCAGGCAAATCGAAATTACTGATATTCATTTTATCAATCCCGCCTCGCAAAAACAAATTCTGGAATAAATTATATTCCACGCCGAATTTTACATAATTTAATTCACTGTTTAAATTTTCAAACTCAACCGCCGCAAGTATTTTATTATCGAGAAATCTGTACGCCACTCCGATTTTTTTTGACAGGGGAAATTTATTAATTGTTGTATTTCCTTTTTCCCCGTAAACGGAAGTGGTATTCCATTTGTATTTTGCATTTATATCGGAAACGACAAGCGCTACGGTAAGATTCGGATTTAGCGCATAGACGACCCCAAAATCAATTCCAAGACCGTTTGCGGAAATTTGCTCATATAATTTGTAGTAATAAAACTTCACACCGACCCCAATCGACAATTTCTCAGAAAACCTGTTAGCGAACCCGATGAAAAATTGATTTTCGGAAGTGGAAAAATCCCCGATTTTATTACCCGATCCGTCTCTGCCGTCAATATTTGAAACGCCCGCATTAATTATCCCAACGCTTATGCCCGCATATCTGGTGGAATCAGCTTCATGGTTCTTTGGTCTCAATTTGAATCTTCGCGTATAATTAAGAAAATTCAATGAGCGGTCTAACGACAAAAACGAATATGCAACTTGAACCGAATTACCTTTTTGAAAAACCGAGATAGCAGGATTGTAATATGAAACAAGCTCCCCGCTCGTTACGGCAGAAATTGCATTTCCCATTCCAGTGCCTCTTGCCCCGAAACCGATTCTGCTAAAGGCGCCGGGCAGAGTATTAGCGGAACCGTCTTGCGCAAAGCCATAAGACGATAACAATAAAACGGTAAATAATATTTTGAAAACTCTTTTCACATCATCACCATAATTTTACCGTAGAGCGGTTTGGAAGAATCAAATTCGATTCTGTAAAAGTAAACGCCGTTTGGGACAATGTAACCGTTATCGTCGCGACCGTCCCAATATTCAAGCTGTTCGAATTCCCCGCTTCGCGGAGCATTTTGAATAAGAACCCTAACGGGATTCATGTCGAAATCGAAAATTCTGATAGTTACTTTAGCATCTTTCCCGCCGGTGGAATACTTGATTTTCAAAACTTCGTCGTCCGGAGAAAAAGGATTAGGAAATGCAAAAGTTTCTTCCTGCGGTATTTCGCCCGAAGAAGCGATGTAAACTTTCCACTCTCCTTGCCACAAACTACCGGTCTCATGAAATCTTGCAAGACCTTCGGAAGTACCTAACCAAAAATATTTTGAATCGTCGTCCAAGAGTTGACTGTTAATCGCGCGGTATTCATTTGTAGTAATGATGCTCCGGTTATTGTCATCAACCGGTTGCGGAGCGGCTATCCATTCGCCACCGAAGTCTGTTGAACGGAAAACTCCGTTCTCTGTTCCTGCTAAAACGCTTGATGAAATTAACTCCGTTCCGGAACGTTTAAATGCAAAACCTATCGAATGCACTTTTTCGTTCACTAAAAAATTATTCCACGAATCGCCGCCGTCTGCTGTGGAACTAAGTCCGAATAATTCATCTTCGCCACGCGCTTTCCAAGTCGCAGCCCATAAAGTATTGCGTGTGGGATCATAATTCATTGTAACGATAAAATTTCCCGTTATTCCTTTTTCTTGGTTTTGGTGAGTGAATTTCTTCCAACTTATTCCGCCGTCAACCGATTTGTTTATCCCGTTTGCCGTTCCAACGTAAATTAATGAATCGTTAGGTGCGACAATTGAAAAAGCACGGTGATTAAAATTTTCCTCGAAACCCAATTTACCGCCGGTCGGCGAAAGTGTAAAATTCAGTGTGTCCGTTGGTTTTATTTCGTCCAAATAATCGGGCGGTAAAACCACTCTCTGCCAAGTTTTACCATTGTCTGTGCTTTTTCTGGTTCCGCCGGCAAATGATGTAATCCAAATTGTATTTTTTGTGAAAGCTATATCCCTTGTAAAATTCTGCTCTTCAACGGTTATGGGTAACGCTCTTAAGCGGTTGATTCCGTAAACCACCGCCGAATCGTCCGGTGCATCAACCGGTTGCGGAATGTCCGTCCAGTTTTGTCCGCCGTCAACCGAATAGTGCAATCCGCTTCCAACAGGTAAAATTTCACCGAAAGCATCCTCGACCGGATGCCAGGTAGCAACCCAAACAGTATCTTTATTTATTCCGAGTGCGGAAATCCCTTCGTCGCCGAATTCGAAAGTCTCCCACGTTTCTCCAAAGTCTCCGGATTTACTTAATCCGCCGCCGGTTCCTACCCAAATTGTATCTTTATAAATTTCGATATATTCTACAGTATTACTTTTCGGGGTTTTGTCAGAGAGTTTCCCCAATCTGTTATTTTCATTTATCAACCGGAAGGAATCAGGCAACTGTTGGGAATACGCCGTACTGTAAAGAAAGATCAAGAAAAATATTTTATACAATTTAATCACTTAACAAACACCTTTTTTGATAACTGGTTGCTTTTCGCATTGGATTTATCGACTGCGGTAAATTTGAATTCCCATAAACCGGTGGGTTGACCGGAAGGAATGGTCAAGAAAACAGTATAAACGCCATCGCCAGCTGTTTCATCTCCATTAGAACTTGTGTCACCGTCATCAAACAGCGGGAATTGAGAAATACCTTTACTGTTAACAACTTTTTCTCCGTTCGGGTTGAATAATTCATAGTAAACTTCACGAATATCTTGCAAACCGTCTTCATCTTCAACTTTAACCGAAAACGTAAATTTTTGTCCGATTGAAACCGTATCGGGCATAACCAGATTTGATAGCACCGGAGTGGAATTTGCCTTTCCGCCGACAATGGTAAAATATTTAACTCCAACCTTATGAATATTTGCAGGTGGAGAATTAATCATATCTTCTATAAAAAACGAAATTTGATATTCCCCGCTTTTAACTTGCCGACCAATAAAGGTTTTGCCGCTGAAAATTCCGTCGTTTTCCGTTTCGTCTCCGTCCAAGGAGTTACCGTTATCTTTCATCTTAACATTTGAAGCAATACTTGTAAGTCCGTCTGCCGAAGAAATATCGAACCAAATCTCTGAAACCGTTTTGGTATTCTCTACTTTTAAGGAAGCAACAAAACTGGAATCTTGTTCAGAGAGCGTAAAAGTTTCAGGAGCAGAAATACCTCTAACAATGAATTTAACCAACGGCTGGTCGATAATTTCCGTCGGGGACTTTTCGCAAGACGCAAAAAGCAATGCAGCTAAAAGCAGTATACAGAATAGTAAAAAATTCTTTTGTTTTTTCATATTAAGCGAAGGAATCGAATGGAGTGACAATTTGCTGAGAAAATGTTCATTTACCTATTGGTATTTTGCAACTCCACTTAAAAGATTCCGCATAAAAAATTATTTTGTTTTAGAATAGGTAGCAAATTACCAATAAATAAATTCACCTCGAAATTTTTTGTTGCAAAATATGTAATGATTTTTGTTTTGTCAAGGAAATAATATGGTATCATGAAACTTAAAAATCGTCACTCCTTCCGCCGTCGGCATATTGAATAGTATATGTCATCCCTTCCGCCACATCGGATAGTTTATTACAATGTCATTCCGTCCGCCATGGCGGATTGTTTCGGAATCTAAAAAATAAACGCCGCTAATTCGCTAATGAGAAATAATTTAATTCTACCACCGTTTGGATGGGGGTAGCAGTGAAGTTTAAAATTCCGTCTGTGTAAATTTGTGCCGAAATCCGAGCGAATCTGTGGTTAAAAAAGAAACCACAGATGTACACAGATTAAACACAGATTTTCACAGAGTAATTGGAATTTGGAATTTGTTGTTTGAAGTTTCTTTCTCTGTCATTCCGTCCGCTTTCAGAACTGTCATTCCGTCCGCCACGGCGGATTGTTTCGGAATCTAAAAAGAACTCGTAGTTTAAATCAGATGCTGAAACAAGTTCAGCATGACACGTTATAAAAATACAAAACAAAGAACTTGTCATCCCGAACTAGTTTCGGGATCTAAAGAGAACTCTCCATTTCAACCCGCAAACGCTGTAGGCGTGACATATCCATAAAACAATATAACAATATGAAGCATAAACCAAATCGGAGTGATGTATTTTGTCACTTGTCATTTGGGATTTGGGATTTCGTTTTCTGTTATCCCGTCCACTTGCAACGGACAGCATGAGACTTTTTAGCCTGCTCCAAATTAATTAAAACATAATTACAAACGGCGTAGGCGAAAAGGAAATAACTAAAATAAACAGACTGAAATATCCGAGCGCCATTCTTTTTTTATCAAGCGGGTAAAACGAGCTGACCGGCGGATGTTTAACCTTAATTATGAAATAAAGAATAAAAGCCCAAAACAACCAACCGCCCCAACCGAAGTGCAAATTCAATTCCAGCACAGAATCGAAAAGACCAAGGAAACCTAAAAACGCCAGAACCAACATCGAGATACTTGCAATTTTTTCGTGGATTACGGAACCGAACATGCTGTAAACAACATGACCGCCGTCTAATTGACCGACAGGAATCATATTCATCGCAGTGATGAAAAGTCCGAACCAACCGGTCATCAAATAAGGGTAGTGGTAAACTTCCGTCATGGGGGGAACGAACTGCCCGGGTTTTGTTAGAACTTCGCGCAGAAAAGCAAACAAAAGAGTATCGCCGAATTCCAATGTAATTGCTCCTTGTCCGAACGTAGGGGAAAAATAATCGGGATGAATTTTCAAAATATATTCCACTCCCGGTAGATTAGAGAATCCGTAAATCAAAACAATCAAACATGCGATAAACCCGCTTACCGGTCCGGCAACTCCAATATCGAACATTGCAATATTATCCGGCACCCGCGATTTGGTTCTTATCACCGCGCCCATCGTTCCGAAATTAAAAAATCCAGGTATCGGCGGAAACGGAATGTAATAAGGCAAAGTTGCTTTAACTTTATGGTAAACTGCGGCAAAATAATGCCCGAACTCGTGAAACGTTAAAATAAACAATATGGAGAGCGCATACGGTAAACCTTGAGCCAATGCTTCAAGGGAATATGGACCCATTGTGCCTGTCGTCCATTCGGTTCCGGCTATTACCGTTGTTATGAAAGTGATAATAAAAAGTACAAGATGAATAATAACCCGGTTACCGTTTTTTTTATTTACGGAATGAGTCGAGTATGTCTGCTGATAAGGATAATGAGCCATTTTATAATTCCAGATTTAAGCCGATAGCGGAATAACTTTTCGGGAAATCATAATATTCGCCGTGATGACTTTTCCCCGAATAATATTGATAATAAATACCGAATCCCTTTCCGTAAGTTTTACCAAACCGCACGCCCACTTGCACCGAATTGTTTGCCGTATATTTATCTAAGTGAATTACTTTGAGATCGTAAGCAATAAAAAACCGGAACAGATTAAACATTGCTTTAGGTTGAAAATATTCAAATCCTAAATGATAATTATCTTTCCCGATAGATTCGGGGTCAACTGAAAATATATAAGTAAATCCGGCATAAGCTCTTAAAGAACCGGTTTTGTAAAAAGGCAGAACTTCCACAAATTCCCTGCTGTAAACCCTTGGGTTAAGATTATCCTTCCATCTTTTGTTCACCCCTTCATAATGTCCGTCCACAAAGTGTGCGCTAATGTGACTGAGTCGTACTCTTACACCGATTTCATTATCATTCAACATTGTCTTGTAACCGAAATTCAATCCGAACAAATAATCAACGGCATCAACGGGAAAATGAAAATTTGCTTCACCACGCAACAATGTAAATGTGAAAAAATCGGCGCCAAAGCTTAACGTTTCATTCCTGCCAATCTTATAATGCAAAATATCCGAAGAATTACCGATATTTAATTCCAATTCGTTCGCTCCGGTTTGAAACGAAAAACCGATTTTCGGTTCTATCATTTTCGCGGTAAACGGCGAAACGTTAAGGTCTCCGGGAAAAAATTCGATTTTATTCTGAGCAAACAAAGCACCGCACAAGAAAATCATCACAATAAAAATTTTTCTCATCGTTTATTTTCCCCGGTAAGTTTTTTCATTTTTTGTTTTATCAATTTTGTATAACCGTATTTTAATTTGGACGGAATCGAAGCTATTGCATATTGATTAAACGGGAAAGCAAATGACGGTTCAAAATAGCAATTAACCGTACAACCTTCACAAAAATCAAATCTTCCTTCCATTTTTTTATAATACTTTATTTTCCCGGAATTCCTTATTTCTTTTATCGGCTTGTTGATTTTAATTTTCTCTTTTTCAAAATGGTAACAAGGCAGAATAATTTCATTTTGCGGGGAAATTACAATAACGCGTGAAACCGCTTTGCACGAAGGATTCTCAATGTTATTCCCGCCGTCGCGCCTAAGTTTTATAAAACCTTTATTCAAATAGATGTTGCTTTTACCATCGACATATTCTTCAATATAATCAAGTGCTTCGTCGTTCAGTCCGGGATTACCGAAATAAGAAAAAACGGGATTGACCAATAAAATCAAGTCGTACTTCATTGCAATCTCGTGCATACGCGGTAATTTTTTATAAGTTTCGTTTGTTACGGTAAAAAGAATATCGGGAAATTCACCCAAAGATTTTGCAATCCCGATGCTTTCAAAAACTTTATCGTAACATTTTACTTTTCTTATTTTATCGTGTTCTTCCTTGTCGGGTGAATCCAAAGAGAAATGCAACAAATTTACTTTTCCTTTCAAAGCTTCTGCATATTTGGGGTAAAGCAATGTATTTGTTGTAATACTTATTTGCATTTTCTTTTTTACTGCAAAATCCGCCATCTCGGCAATGTGCGGATTTAATAACGGTTCGCCCCCCGTTAAATCGATAAATTTTATACCCAAAGCGGCTAACTGTTCAACGTTATTTTTAAAATCGTCCAGACTAGCGTGAGGAGTGTTCTTAAAATTTTCGTGAACGGCAAAATGACAAAATTCGCAATAAGCGTTACAACGGTACGTTACGTAATAATTACAAAGCAGCAGCATCAGTATTTTCTACCTTTCCAATTCACTTTTTTAGTAAAAATTAAAAGTACGGGTAAAACCAAAACATAAAAGATAAAATATATTTCAAATACTAAAAAATATTTTATCGATAGTTTAATATTTAACTTGCGATAAACTCCGTACAAGAAAAAATAATCGGAAATAAACTTAAACCCGATTAAGTAAACAGCTACTTGAGGTACGAGGAACGGAGCAAGCAAAATCCCCAAATGTGTTAACCAGGCAGTTGCCATTGCGGTAAAGCCGGCTAAATCACTATCGAGTCCGCCAACGCCCCAGCGTTTCTTTTGCCAGTACAATGTTTTAGCATCCGGGCAAGGAGCGGAGGTTACCAAAGCATCGGCGTCTGTAGGATAAATTATTTTGTATTTTTTCAAATTATGAATTGCCATTAATAATTTGAAATCTTCGGTAACGGAAAACGGAATTGCTTCGTAACCGCCGACTTCAAAATAAACATCCTTCCGATAAGACATGTTGTTCCCTATCGCACTCAGCGGTTTTCCCAAATTCATTGCTCCGCTTGCAACCGCAAGAAGATAAATAAAATCCACATCCTGCATTCCTTCGAAAACCGTATCCGCTTTTTGATTCGTATAACCGCAAACCATTGCCACATCTTTAGTATAATATGATGCAATTGTTTTTGCCCAAGTGGGAGAAACAACACAATCGGCATCCGTAGTTAAAATGATTTCACCTTTTGCAATCTCAAGCGCATTAGCAATTGCATTGGCTTTACCTTTAACTTTCCCGATTTGTTTTGACGGAATGATTTTTTTAAAGTTCGGTTTATCTTTAATAAAATCGTTTATAATTTCATCCGTTTTGTCCGTCGAATGATCGTTGATTACTATTATTTCCAATTTATCTTTGGGATAAATTAATTTATCAAGCGCTTTCAAACATTCCCCGATGTTTTTTTCTTCGTTGCGGGCGGCAACCACAACCGTTGCGGAAGGTAAATCATCGCCGGCACGCTTAGGAAAACTTTTGCTTGCGCCTATAGTAAACAAAACCAGTTGAATAAAATACAGCGAAAAAATTATGATAAAAATTATTTCAAGCATTCAGCAGGCGTCCCGATTGAAAAACCTTTCTCGTTTATTTTGTTTACGGCAAACCGGATTGAATCCAAAATTATATCAGCCGATTTTTTGCTATCGTGAAAAACAATTATCGAATTATCCCTTAAATAATTGTTAAGCGCAAATTTAACAATATTTATATCATTTTTATAATCATATGTTAAAAGCGACCACATTACATTCCGCATCCCAAAATCATCTAAAATTTTACTTAGATTAAACGTAAATCTGCCGTAAGGCGGACGGAAATACAAAGGCTTGTAATTGAAAGTATTTTCCAACGACTTGTTTACACTTAAAATATTTTCCCTAATCTCTTTTGTGCTGAGACGGTTCAATTTTATATGGTTCATCGTGTGATTTGCAACGCTATGCCCTTCCGATATAATTTCCCGCGTAAGACTTTCATATTCCTTTATATTTTCGCCGACGCAGAAAAAAACCGCTTTGATATCATAATTGTTCAGTTCTTTTAGAATTCGCGGCGTGGTTAACGGATCCGGTCCGTCGTCGAACGTAAAAAGAATTTCAGGTATTGCGGATTCCCAAATAAAACCGTTGAAAAATTTTTTAAATACTTTGGGAGGATTGTATTTATATGAATTCATCAACGTTTTATTTCCCTTTCTTTCCAAATGTAATTTCCCCGCAAACCCAAAAGCGGAGCAAATACAATGTACGGAACATGAAAAATTTCGGCAACGAAAAAATAACGCAGTAAATCTTCATCGTAAAGCATAGTAATTCCTTTTTTTAAAACCGCATATTCAATTAACATTTTTGAAAGAATTCCAACCGCAAACCACATCCAAAAGAAAGGATTGTAAAACAAAGCAAGAAAAGGCGAAACCAAAAGGAAAAAATAAAACATGAAAATAAAAACAAGAGATAAAACCAATCTTTTATTTTTGTAAAACAATCCTTTGCTTGCCCATCTTTTTCTTTGCTGGTAAAAACTCTTAAAATCTTCGTTCGGTTTGGTGAAAGCTTTTGCCTTTTTATCCGCGCAAAATTTTATTTTATATCTTGTGTTTGCATGGATTTTCTGCATTAAAAATTCATCGTCGCCGGAAGATAAATTCAAGTTACCGGAATATCCGCCAACTTCAAAAAAAACATTTTTTCTGAACCCCAAATTTGCAGCGTTACAAATTGCGGGATTGCCCGCTCCTATTAGTCCCGCGCCGGTAATTATTAAGCCCGCAAATTCCAAAGATTGTAATTTGTCGAACAACTTTTCGCCGCGCAAAAATTCTACAGGACCGGATACAAATCCCGTTTCATCGTCAAAACAACTTACCATTACAGGTAACCATTCTTTCCCATGCGTACAATCGGCATCAGTTGTGATGATAATTTCCCCACGCGATTGTTTTATCGCGTACTCAATTGCTTTTTTCTTATATGCCCTTTCGCCGTCAGCGTTTTTGAATTTTAAAACTTTTATGTTTCCGGAATGGATATTTTTTTCTAAAATGTTAACTGAATTATCAGTGGAATTATCATCAACATACAAAACTTCGTAAAGGTTTTCGTCATATTTTTGATTTTCCAAACTTTTTAAATTTTCCAGAATTACACCGGCTTCGTTTCTGAAAGGAACAATAACGGTAATAAACTCTTTACTTTCTTCAGGTGTGACGGATTGGGATTCTATTTTTCTTAGACCGTTTAACACACGATACAAAAAAAAGAGATAATATGCGGTTAACAAAAAAAAGAGAAACGAAATTCCCGTTAACATCAGCTTCTCCTGAGGAACAAGAAAAGTCCGACCAAAGAAGGTAAAACCAAATTAATAACGAATAGAATAATTGAAGCGTTGAATGCAGCAGTTTCTGGCAAACCCAATATTCCAGCGAAGTAGACCGCCGTCGCTTCTCTGATTCCGAGATCGCCGAAAGAAAGAAACGATACAAATTTTTTGGCAAACATAACCATACTGCCGATCCACAAATAATTTATCACGTCGAAATTCCCGGAAAACGCAAAAAACAGAACGGCAAATTGCGCAATGTATGTAAAGTAAAATAATAACGAATATACCGTAACTTTACGCAACGTAATTTTATCAATTTTCTTTATTACTTGAAATTTTTCAATATACTTATTTAAGAATTTTATATTCGTAAGTTTTTTATACAAATATGAGTTCCAGAAATCCGAATCGCTAAAAATAAGCATTAAAATATAGAGCGAACCAAATACAACCAAGAACAGCGAAACCGTGACGTAAAAAGGAACGCTGAAATAATAATGGATAAAAATTATTGAAGATATTGCGCCCAAAAATAACACCATAAAAATCGGGAAGATTTTATCAATAAAAGTGGCGAATGTAATTTCCAACAAATTTTTATCTTTGAAAGGAATTGCCCGTCCTACGTATTCGCCTATTCTCATCGGTGTTGAGATTCCCGCGCTGAAACCGTAAAAAAGCGATAGCCAAATTTTCCGTTTATCCGATTCGCCCAGTACTTGTTTGCATACAAGTTCCCATTTTACATATTGTAGATAAACGTTCAAACTCAGCATTGCCAAAGCAATTAAAATCAAAACTTTATCGGCTTTTTTCAAATCGGCATAGATTTGGGAGGGGTTAAGATGATTAACCAAAAAATAAATCAACCCCGCGGCAATACTGATTTTAGCTAAATTTATTAATGCGGTGCGGTGTTTTTTAATACCGCCGAATATTTTAGTTGCAACAGTTTCCATTATTCAATTTCAAATATATTAATTTTCATGCCTTCTGTACAATTACGGCAAATGTCTATCGATTTCCGGTTTTTCAAAATCTGTTTTCTAAATAATAGAAAATTTTCATTTTTCCAAACGGATTTTATTCCGGTACCGTTAAGTTTACCTACTTCGTACTTTGCGTCTTTATCGAAACAACACGGAACAACTCTGCCGTCCCAAGTTATCACCGAAGTTCTCCAAAGCGCAAAACAGCGGTTCTTTAATTTATTTTTAATAATCCATTTCCCGTTAACTTTTTTGTATCTAGAATACTCCGGATTTTCAGGAAGAAAATATTCGGCGTTTTCATCCGAAGTTATCTGCATTGTTTTAAGCGTAACTTTATCCACGCCAATTTTCTTACCGTAAATCTTAACTTGTTCAATCTGGTGTTCGTTCTGCTTCATTACAATAAATTGAAATTCTACAAACGGTTTTTTTAATTTTCTTTTCTTTTTTTCTTCGAGTAATAATTTCAAACCTTTTTCGGCATCGGCAAACGTTCCGCCGTATCTGTAATTTTGATAAGTTTCTTCGTCCAGTCCGTCAATCGAGAAAATTAACTTATCCGGCGAAGACTTTAATATTTTATCTACCTTTTCCGCGTTTAGTAAAATCCCGTTAGTGCTAATTGACGTATAAATTTTATTTTTCGCTGCATACTCAATCATCGAAAACAAATTTTTGTTTATAAAGGGTTCGCCTTGAAAATAGAGCTGAATGTAGAAGCCGGTATCTTTAATTTGATCAACGATTTCTTTAAATTTTTCAAAGCTCAACAACCCCAACGGACGCGTAAGCGTTCCCAATCCCGAAGGGCATTCGGGGCATTTCAAGTTACAATGATTTGTCGGCTCGATCGAATAAGAAACTGGCATTCCCCAAACTACCGGTTTCTTAAGGAGATTGGAAATCTGATAAGAAAGAATAACTTTAACAATGTTTGCCAGCCGTTTGGCGGTAATATATTTTAGCGGGTTAAATTCCAAGAATTCCTTTCGTATATAAATTAATTCCAACGAAAGAAAATATAACAAATACGGTTAAAATATATCTACATAAAAACCGATACCGAATCTTTTTATGGAATTTGTGTAATATTCGCTGAAAACGTTTTTGCCCGCAAAATAAGAAAGGTAAAACACCAAACCTTTACCGTACCATTCGCCAAATTTTGCCCCAAGCATAAAATGATTGTTTCCCGTATAGACGGGCATGCCTTTCAAAACAAAATTATACGCAAAGAACAAATTCAGATTATCGTCGAAGAACTCACTGTAAAATTTATTCGTATGAAGTTCCATTCCGGCGGAGAAAGAATATTTTTTCAATTGCGAAGGGCGAACCAGTGTAGCGTAAGCCACTCCGCCGTAATATTTGAGTTGATAGTCGCCGGCAATTTGTTCGCGTGCAAAAGTTAACTCACCGAAGTCGCGTGTAAACGGTATGGGCTTGTCGTCGTTCATCCATCTTTTCAATGTTTCGTCGTAATGCCCGTCTACCAAATGAGCGCTGTTATGAATTATTCTGAACCGCGCCAAATATTTTCCATTATCAGCAAACTTTACGAACGAAGCATGTCCGCCGAAAAAACCGTCCACAGCATCTATTTGCAATCTTCTTCCGGAATAACTCGTTGAAAGTGCATAAGCCATAAATTCTATGCCGAACGTAAGTTTAGCTTTGCTTGCCGGATATTCAATCCCGAGTATTTCCGTAGTTCCGCCCAAATCCAATTTGAGATTTGCATTTTCCGAATAATACAAAACTCCGATTCTTGCTTCTTCAAAATTAGCCCGGAACGGTAAAAATGTAATTTCCGAAGGCATGAAAGTTACTTTATAATCTTGAGCATGAATATTTATTCCCAAAACAAAAGCCAGAAAGATTAACAATAATTTTTTCATAAAATCCCCTTTTTTTTACGTTATAATCGAAGCTAAAATCAAAATATTAAAGTTAAACGGGATATTTTGTCGGTTGAACGATGATTGTATATTTATTAAAATATTTCACCTGGAATTGCTATTTTTGAATTGCAGATTAGATTAGTGAGGAATTATGTTCATAAATTTTTCCGATTTACCGAACCACCAAAATTTATTTTTGGATTATTTGTACGAATTTGAAAACGTAAGTAAATATTACACTAAAAACTTCAGAGCCCCCAAACATATTGATTTAACCTTTAATGAAATTTCCGAGAGAAAAAATTATCCGACCACGGAACTGGCAAAAATTTTAAAAGACCAATATAAAAACGACAAACCTTCCAAACTGACCAAAACAAATCTTGAAAATCTAAGCAAAGGTAATGCAATTGCGATTTTTACCGGTCAACAATTGGGAATTTTCGGCGGACCGCTCTATACTTTTTACAAAACGATAACTACAATTAAATTAGCGAACGATCTGAATGAGAAATATGAACAATACAACTTTGTCCCGGTATTCTGGATGGCGGGGGACGATCACGATTTCGAAGAAATAAGTTCCGTAAAAATTATCGATACGCAAAACGGGATTATTACAATCAACTACGACGACGGTAAACCGCTCGATGTAAATCGCGGTCCGGTTGGCAAGTTAAAACTTAAAGCAAAAATCAGAGAAGCCATCAACGATTTTATTTCGCATTCGAGAAAAACCGAATTCACCGAAGATGTTGCAGAGTTTCTAAACCAAACATTTGAACCGGGAAAAACCATTAATGATGCGTTCAGGAAATTAATGTTCGACTTTTTCGACGAGTACGGACTTGTAATTTTCAATCCGATGGACAAAGCCGTAAAAGAATTGCTCGTGCCCGTGTTCGAAAAAGAAATATTGGATTACCGGATTCACACTCGGGAATTGTTGGAAGTAAGCGCCGAGCTTGACGATATTTATCACGCTCAAGTTAAAATTCAGCCAATAAATATATTTGTACACGAAAAAGACGGAAGGTATTTACTGGAACCGGTTGAAGACGATTTCCGCTTAAAAGGAAAACGCAAAAGAATAACCGAAGAACAAATACTGAACAGATTACACGAACATCCGGAAGATTTTAGTCCGAACGTAATGCTACGCCCAATCTGCCAGGATTATTTATTCCCTACCGGCTTTTACGTTGGTGGTCCGAGCGAAATCAGTTATTTTGCACAGGTTATGCCGTTATACGATTTTTATAATATTCCGCAACCTGTTATCTATCCGCGCTCGTCGATGACAATCATCGAAAAAAACATAAAAAAGATAATCGATAAACATAACTTGAATTACATCGATATTTTTATCGGTGAAGAATTATTAAACAAAAAAGTTCTTGCAGAAGTCGGTGAAATCAATCTCGAAAATCTTTTTGACGAATCAAAAAATGAAATTGATTTGACTATTGACAGACTAAGGGAACAGCTATTCGCAATAGACGAAAACTTGAAAGATTCAATTCTCAAAACCCGCGAGAAAATTTTCTCTCATCTGGATGCTCTGAAAAACAGAGCAATGAAATCTCAAGAAATACGGTATTCAAACAGTTTCCGTCAAATAGAAAAATTAAGGAATTCGGTTTTCCCCAATAACGAATTGCAAGAACGCGAATTAAGTTTCTTCTTCTTCGCAAACAAATACGGTTTGGATATAATGAAATGGATGTTCAATGAATTAAAAATCAACAAGTTTGAACATCAGATTGCGGAATTATAAATTTTTATTTTAGTTGCTTACCCATTCTTCCCATTCCGCCGCGCCCGTGTTCATTGTGATGTTTCATTCCTTTCGGCATTGGGAAATCAGTCCGGTAAATATAATTCGCAATTTTTCTAACTTCTTTAGCAGTATAACCCAATTTGGGCATAACATTAAAACGCTCGACCGCACCGCGTAAAAGCGCTTTTTCATGCTCCGGATTTTCAACCCAATTTACAACCGCATCGGTAAATTCTTGCTCCGACGGATACTGCATCAGATATCTTCTTTTAACATTAAACACCGGCGGAGCGACCGGTTTTTCGGGCATTTGTTGCCAATGACAAATACCGCATTTCGTATCGAACAATTGTTGTGCGGATAATTCTTTGGCGACGGATTTCGTATCCGTCTTCACTTCCCTTTTCTCTTCTTTACCGCAACCGGCTATTACTATTATACTTGCCAAAATCAGTCCAATCATTAATTTAACTCTTATCATTTTGCTATCCTTTGTAATTGTTCAATAAATCCTGGATTTGAAATTTTCACGCATTCAAAGTTCTCAACCGCTCCGCCTTCTTCAAGCAACAACGAAGCAACCGCAAAAGTCATTGCAATTCTATGGTCACCGTAGCTTTCGAAAACTGTCCGTTTAAGTTGCGGTCTGCCAATTAATTCAAAGCCGTCTTCAAATTCGTTGACTTCAATGCCCAATCGTTTATAGTTTTCGCACAAAGCTTTTATTCTGTCGCTTTCTTTGTAGCGGAGTTCTTTACAATTATTAATCCGGAAATTTCCTTCTGCGAACAATCCGGCGAGCGAAAGGATTGGAATCTCGTCGATTATGTTGGGAATAACGTCTTCCGGTATTTCAACATTTTGCAAATTACTGCTTTTTACTATCACATCCCCGAACGGTTCGTTGTTACTTTGCTTAATTCCCGTAATCGAGATATCCGCGCCCATGGATTTTAAAATTTTTATAATTCCGCTCCTCGTTTCGTTCAGCGATACGTTATTTATTTTTAGCTCGCTGTTTTCAGTTAACAATGCCAATACAATAAAAAACGCCGCCGTGGAAATATCCGACGGGACAAAATACTTTGCCGCAACAGGATAATTCGCCCGCGAAACACGAATAATACTTTCGCCATTTAGCTTTTCCACTTCCAGATTCAATAACTTTTCCGTGTGATTCCGCGAAGGTATTTCTTCTATAACTTCCGTCTTTTCGTTTAGGTGTAGACCTGCTAATAAAATTGCGCTTTTTACTTGAGCGCTGGGAACGGGCAATTTATATTTGATATGATGAAGTGACCCGGAAGGGAAAATTTTTATCGGAAGAGTGCCATCACGAGAAGCTTCTATATTTGCTCCCATTTGTTTTAACGGTTCAACTATTCTGAGCATGGGACGTTTGGACAAAGATTCGTCGCCCGTAATTACCGACGCAAAATTCTGGGCTGACAAAATACCCGAAATCAATCGTGCGGTTGTTCCGGAATTACCGGTATCTAATTCCGCAGCGGGCTTTTCCAATTTTTTATAGCCTTTCCCTTCAACAATAATTTTATCCGGTCCGGAAAATATATTACAGCCCAATTGCTTAAAGCAACTTATCGTAGATTTAACATCTTCGGAATCGGAAAGATTTTCTATTTGGGAAGTTCCTTCCGCCAAACAGGAAAACATTACCGCACGGTGTGAAATCGATTTATCTCCGGGAAGATTTAATTCACCTTTTATTTTCGATATGTGTTCGAAAGTTTGCATCATTTGTTTGCCCATTCTTCAATCATTTTTTCCAATTCTTCATTGTTCAGTTCGCTTTTATCATACATTCCTTTCAATGCCCTTTGCCTTTGCGCTTCGTAAAGTATTACTGCCGTTGCAACAGATACGTTTAAACTTTGAATCATTCCCCGCATCGGAATATATAAAATTTCATCCGCGTATTTCAGAACTTCATCCGAAACGCCGCGGTGTTCGTTCCCCATTACAATTGCTACTTTTTGCGTTAAGTCTAAATCATATAAATTTTTAGCTTTTTCATTCAGCGCTGTTGCTATTACCTTAAAACCTTGTTGCTTCAGATTTTCAAAACAGGTTTTTGTATCGCCGCATTTTTCCCGCTCAACCCATTTACGTGAAGAAGCGGAAGATGTTTTGCTGATCTTAGGAAATTCTTCTTTTGTGTAAAGTAATGTTACTTTGGGAACCCCGACGGCGTCGCACGTGCGGAAAATAGCGCTTACATTGTGCGGATCGTGAATATTTTCCAAAACCACACGCAACGAAAATTGGCGTTGCTTAACGGCTTTGGTTATTTTTTCCAACCTTGCGGGTGTAATAAACTCTTTCACAATTAATCTTTATCGAATATTAATTTATATATGATTTTATTTGGATATTTCCTTGCTCTGTCTATTCTGATTTCTTTTTCTTGGGGAAGATTTGTATAAAATCTGACTAACTCGATTACGTTTCCGATAGCTTCGTCTTCCGAATGCGCCCATGATTCACAGCCGTTTAACGAAGGGACTTCGGCAGTATAACCATCATTTGTTTTAACGGTTATTAAATCGATTACCATATCAATAACCGCTTGAACCGGAAGAATCACCCGTAACAATTTTCACGCTTGCACTGGCGCCTATTCTATCCGCGCCGCTTTTAATCATAAGTTCGGCATCTTCCAACGTTCTTACGCCGCCGGAAGCTTTCACGCCCACGGCGCTTCCGACTACATATTTCATCAGCGCAACATCACCCGCGGTCGCCCCGCCTTTACTAAAGCCGGTGGATGTTTTCACAAAATCGGCTTTTGCTTCTTTCGCAATTAAACAAGCCTTAACTTTTTCTTCGTCGGTTAAAAGAGCGGTTTCGATAATCACTTTTGCAACCGCGCCGTGTTTTTTTGCCGCAAGCACAACTTGATTAATATCGTGGAAAACATATTTATAGTCGCCGGCTTTTAATTTCCCTACGTTTATCACCATATCGATTTCCGTTGCGCCTTGTTCCAATGCCTGTTCGGCTTCGAACCTTTTGGTTTCGGTGGTATTTGCGCCGAGCGGAAAACCAATAACGGTGCAGACTTTAACATCCGAATCTTTTAGAAGATCGCTGCAAAGGCTTACGTAACAAGGGTTCACGCAGACCGATGCGAAATGGTAAGTTTGCGCTTCGTTGCATAAAGCTTTAATATCATCCGGAGTTGCTTCGGGTTTTAAAAGCGTATGATCGATCATACGGGCAATCGATTTATCGGGAAGTTCGTCCCCGACACCCAAACCCGCCGCAATTCTTTCGGCGCCGTTGTTAATTATATTTTTTATTGCCGTCGGTTGGTCAACTACGTTTCTTTCCCAACCTTGGCATGTTTCGGAAACTTTGTAGAAATCCCTTAACGCTTTTTCGGTAAAAACTTGCGAAACGATTTTTTCGATGTTCGGCGACGTCATAATTACCTTATTTTAATTTAAACTTTTAACAAATGATTTATATGTATTGCTCAAAAGCATAGCGATGGTCATCGGACCTACGCCGCCCGGCACGGGCGTAATAAATGAAGCTTTGGGCGAAACTTCTTCGAAATTAACATCCCCAACAAGTCTGTAGCCCTTTTTGGTTTCCGGAACGTCAACCCTATTGATTCCCACATCGATTACAACAACATTGTCTTTTACCATATCACCGCCGATGAAATCCGGTCTTCCTATCGCAGCTATCAATATATCCGCTGATTTCGTGTAATCGCTCAAGTTGGCGGCAGCAGAATGACAAACGGTAACAATCGCGTTGGCGCCTTCTTTTTTCTGCAAAAGCATAACCGCCACGGGCTTTCCGACTATATTGCTTCTTCCTACAACAACAACGTGCTTGCCTTTTGTTTCTATTTTATATCTTTTAAGAAGTTCAACAATGCCCGCAGGCGTGCAAGGTTCAAAAGTATCTTGACCGATCAACAATTTACCAACGTTTATCGGATGAAATCCGTCCACATCTTTCTCCGGAGAAATGGTTTCAATTACTTTATCTTCGCTAATATGCCCCGGCAAAGGCAATTGAACCAATATTCCGTGATAGTTTTCGTCCCCGTTGTATTTTTCAATCAATTCCAGTAATTCGTTTTCCGGAATATTTTCGGGCATTCTCTCGATTTTTGGGTTCATCCCAATTTCTTCGCAGGCTTTGTATTTCATATTTACGTAAACTTTGGAAGCCGGATTATCGCCGACGATTATGGTAACAAGACCCGGCACTTTTCCGTATTCCTTTTTCAAGCCAGCAACTTTTTCCTTTAATTCGGCTCGAATATCTGCGGCAACTTTTTTCCCGTCGATGATTGTCATTGAAAACTCTGAAAATTTATTTTCTGAAAATTAATTATTTTCTCCGATTTTTTTCTTTTCGAATTCAGGCAGACAAATTCTTTCAATTTCAACCGTTTCTCCGGTTTCGGTATCCACTTTAACGAACAATCCGCAAAGATGCACTTGGTTTTTTGCAGTTTGATATTTTTGCGGCGTTTGATAAACGAAACGGTTTATTGCGGCGTCGGTTTTCATTCCTATCACGGAATCGTAAGGTCCCGTCATTCCTGAATCGGTAATGTATCCGGTTCCTTTTGGAAAAATCCGCTCATCGGCGGTCTGAATATGCGTATGGGTTCCGACCAGCACGCTGATTTTACCGTCCAAGTAATTTGCCATTGCCAATTTTTCCGCCGTGGCTTCCGCATGGAAATCGAGAAAAACAACGTTGGTTTCCTGTTTAATTCTGCTCAGAGCCCAATCCGCCGCGCGAAAAGGACAATCGATGGGCGCCATAAAAGCTCTGCCTTGCAAATTCAAAACACCGACTTTACCTTTTTTAGTTTCAATTATTGTGTAGCCCCTTCCGTAAGTTCCTTTGGGATAATTAAGCGGTCTCAGAATCCGCTTTTCTTCTTTTAAATAATCTTGCGATTGATGTTTATCCCAAATATGATTCCCGCTGGTAATAACATCCACGCCCAAATCAAAAAGAATCTTTCCTTCCTTCTCGGTGCAACCTTTTCCGTCGGCTGCATTTTCACCGTTGGCAATAATAAAATCGGCTTTGTATTTTTTTGCCAGTCCGGGCAACCAGGTTTGCACCATTTCCATTCCCGGTTTTCCAACTATATCTCCGATAAATAAAATATTTAATAACATTTTTATCCTTATTTTATAAGTATTCCGTATAATTACATTTCAAGAAAGTATTTTTATTCATACTTTTGCTGATGAAAATTGCAAGTCTTAAGCATAAATATATGAATACGAAATTTAAGATAATATTTTTACTAATGATACTTTTTATAAACGTACCGGCGCAGAAAAAATTATTTTCTGTTTCCGGATACGTTAAAGATAAAAAGACCGGCGAAAGTTTAATCGGCGCAAACGTATATCTGGAAGAATTATCTTTGGGAGCCGCAACCAACAATACCGGTTACTTTGTAATTCCCGAAGTTCCCGCCGGTAATTTCGAATTAACCGTAAGTTACATCGGTTACGAAACCGAAAAAATTAGTATATCCGTTGAAGAAAATTCCAACAAAATTCTTGAGATATTTCTTAAACCGTCTTCCGTTGTTACGAAGGAAATAATCGTATCGGACAAATCCGTAAACTTAAGCAAGCGTATGTTTTCCGCGCCCATTTCCAAAATTGAACTTCTTCCGTCTCAAATAAAAAACATTCCGCAAATGGTAGAATCGGATTTATTGCGCACGCTTCAGACTTTGCCGGGAGTAACTTCGTTATCGGATTTCTCTTCGGCTTTATATGTAAGGGGCGGAACACCCGATCAAAATTTGTATCTTGTAGACGGAACCGACGTTTACAACCCCGAGCACGCTTTCGGCATCTTTTCTACATTCAACACAAACGCGATAAAGAAAGTCGAGTTTTCCAAAGGCGGTTTCGGTGCGGAATATGGCGGACGTTTGTCTTCCGTGCTCAACATTACAAACTTGGACGGAAACAGAAACTACTTTGAAGGTATTGTTAACATTAGTCTTCTTTCCGCTACCGCAACCTTGCAAATTCCCTTGAGCGATTTCGGATCGCTTTCCGGTTCGTTCCGCCGCACATACATAGATCAAGTTTACGCTAAAGTGATTGATGAAATACCGGATTATTATTTCTACGATGCCAACTTGAAAGGCTTTTTCGATTTGGGATTGAAAGATAAATTGTCCGTCAGCTTTTTCAACGGATTCGACGATTTGGATTTCAAAGTTGACAAAAAAGTAAAAGAATCATTCGGATTTTTATACAGCTGGGGAAACACAACCGCAAGCGTTAATTGGAAACATATCTTCGGTAAAAAATTATTCGGAAACTTTTGGTTAACGTCAAGCAGATTCCGTTCCGATTTCAACTTGTCTAAAATTCTTAATTTTGTTGAAACTAACGAGCTGACCGATTTATCCGTTAAAGGTTCGTTCAATTATTTCTATTCGAATTCCCTGGAGTTCAAACTCGGATTTGAACAAAAATTTTTACATTTAATTTACACTCAAAATTGGGACGAAGGGAAAGTTGATGTAAACCACAACCGGCAATACACAACGGTTTATTTAAGCAATGTCTGGCGACCGAATATTCTTACCGAAATTGAAACCGGCTTGAGAGTAAACCGTTTTTCGTCAGACAGAACGTTCACCGATTTGTCGCCGCGTTTCAGCATAAAATACAGAACTTCGGAAACAACCAATATAAAGTTTGCAACGGGACTTTATCATCAATATCTGAACAGAATTCCCAGGTTATTTTTCTCATCGATTTGGGTTTCAGCCGATAAATACACAAACGTTTCTTCTTCTACTCATTTCATTTTGGGATTTCAAAAAAATCTGGGCTCGCAAATCGAATTCACTGCGGAAACATATTACAAAAACTACAAAAACATTTTCATTTTCAACCAAGTGTTTATTACCGAAGCCGAGCCAGACGCTTACGCACCGAACGGAAACAGTATTTATAACACAACAAGGAATTTGTTTATCGGCGGCGACGGTGAATCATACGGTTTGGAATTACTTCTCAGGAAAGAAGAAGGACCGGTTAACGGTTGGATTTCTTATGCATTCACACGCACATTGTATAAATTTCCGCGTATCAACAAAGGGAAAGAATTTCCACCGCGGCACGATAGAACGCATGTTATTAACGTTATTTTAAATTTCGACTTAAACAACATATTTGCAGGAAACTGGTTTGGGAAACCTGTCAAGTCCGATAAAAACTGGAAACTAAGTTTGGGCTTTGTTTACGCAAGCGGTCAGCCGTTAACCGTTCCCAGTTCGGCTTATTATGTTAACAGATTTCCCGATTGGAATACCGTTCCCTTCGAAGGCGAGCAAAACCCGAATTATAATTTGTATCCCGGCGAAATTAATTCATTCCGTTTGCCGCCTTACATCCGGTTTGATTTGAGTTTGAGTTATGAAATAAATTATTCCAAATGGGATTTAATTCCCTATCTGCAAATTTTCAATTTAGGCAACAGGCAGAACGTTTGGTTTATCGATTATAACGAAAAGTTTGAAAACAATACAGTTATTCAAACAGTCGATAAAACTTCCATGCTGCCGATTTTACCGAGCTTGGGTGTAAAAATAAAATTTTAATATGATATGAAATTATTCAAATTATTAATATTGATAATTATATTAACCGTTCTAAACGGGTGCGGCGATCCGCTCGTAGATGTTTCGGATATAGTTTATGAACCTAAAATAGTTGTCGAAGGATTTTTATATCCCGGAAAGACTGTCAGTGATATAAAAATTTCAAGAAATTTTAAACTTAATACGAAAGTAAATCCGGATAGTTTAATTCTTACACCGTCTAAAAACAAAGTTGAAGCAACGATAAACAATATTCCGTTAATGTTCGACGAAAAAAGCAGAACATATTATACAGACGAATTAGCAATCGAATACAACGAAGTTTATACTCTTAGAATCAAAGCTACGATAGACGGTAAAGCTTATTCGGCTGAAGCTGCCACAAAATCGCCCGAAAAAGGATTTAACGTTATCGAGAAAAATTTGGGGACTAAAAAATACAGGAAAGATAAGGTGGAATTTCATTTTGTCACTTCTCCCGGAGTTGGCACTTACGCTTTTTCGATAATAGCGGATTCAGTAAAAATAGAAAACTTTATCTATGGAAACAGTTTCTTTCCGAACATAAAACCCGAGAACGTTGAAAAAAGATTCAATTCGTTCCTATTTCATTTCAGATTTATAAACAACATTGAGTCTTATTCGGGCAAGACATACACATTTGAACTCAAACCGTTTGACGCTTGGTTTTACAGTCCTTACAGAATCATTGCTTATGCATGCAACAAAGATTACAAGGATTATTTATTCACCGCAAAGAACGTAAAAGAATTCGACGGTAATTTCCACGAACCGAAAACCAATTTTACCGGGGACGGAATCGGGGTTTTCGCATCGGCAATTCGGGATACGGTTTATTTTACTTTGGTAAAATAATAATTATTTCCGCAAATTAATATCCGCAAGAGCGTGCAGTTTGTATTCCCTTATTTTATCGTTAATCTGGGCTTTTAACTCGTCCCGTTTTTGTTTTAGTAATTCTTCGTATTCTTCGCCGGAAAATAATTCATCGGAAACCAACTTTTGGGCAAGTTTGTTAACTTCGATATCCAAAAGAACATGAAGCAGTGCATTATTATTTATCAATTGCTGCAATACGGCTTGATTATATTCGCCTATGTTTTGAAATTCAATCGGTATGTTTTCTGCCATTTGATTTCTCCGTTATTTCGTATTAAAATTTTTTTGATGTGCAATTTATAAAAATCATTTTATAAAATTAAGCGCCGGCTGTTTTTATTCCCTTATAAATTCCAACCAAACTGATGAGCAACCAAAAGGATTCAATGATAAACGCAGAAAGGTTAAAATTTTTTGAAAGCGATATAATTACAAAAATCGCCCCAACCGTATTAGCAATTGAATAAAGAATGTTGTTACTGTTTATTTTTTCCAATTGGAGCAAAAGATAAGCGCCGATGATTAATGCCACTCCCACATTGCCAATAAAATCAAATATATTATATTCCACTTGAGAATTTTCCGGTTTTTGTGAGCAAATATTTATTTGTCGAATAAATGTTATAAATTAGGTTAGAAAAACTTACAATTTTTTTATGAAAAATATTTCCTTAAAAAGCATTTCGCCTAAAGAAACAGAGTTTACCGTAATAGATTTTGAAACCACAGGACTTTCGCCGAAATCCGCAAAGGTTATCGAAGTCGGTTTGGTTAAAGTTAAAAATCTTAAAGTTGCAGATACTTTTTCGGTGTTAATTAATCCGGCTCAACATATTCCGAGCGAAATAACGATGTTAACCGGAATTACCAACTCCGATGTTGAAAACGCTCCGGCTTTTGAAGAAGTAGCGCCAAAGATTTCGGAATTTATCGGAGATTCGGTTCTGGTGGGACATAACTTGAAATTCGATTATTCGTTTTTGGAATCGGAATTCCGCAATGCGGAACTTTCCCCGCCGGAGGTTCATCAACTTTGCACGTTAAAATTATCCCGTAAATTACTGCCGCATCTTCCAAATAAATCTTTGGGAACCGTAAAAAAGCATTTACGCATACGTCATAAAAATATGCACCGGGCTTTAAGCGATGCAATGGTTACAGCAAAAGTATTAATTAAGTTAATCAAAAAACTCGAGACAGAATTCGAAGTAAAAACCACTTCCGATATTTTATCTTTTCAGTCTCTGCCCAAAACAAACAAAACATTCAGAATAATAAAAAAGAAATTAAGCGAAGATTATGCCCGTTTGCCCGAAAATCCCGGCGTGTATTTTTTCCAGAATGCGAAAGGAAAAATATTTTACATTGGTAAAGCAAAATCGTTAAAGAAAAGGGTGCAAAATTATTTTTCCACTACCGCCCCGAGAAAAGCAAAGAAGATTGTCCGGCAGTCGTCCCGACTTGGGTTTCAAACAACAAAGTCGGAATTGACCGCATTGCTTGCCGAAGCCGAATTAATAAAGAAACATAACCCGCCGTTAAATACACTTTTGAAAAAATATTCGAGAAGTTATTTTATCAAAGTAACCCGAAACGATAAATTCCCCGTTGTGGAAATTTCTTCGAGCTTTAACTTCGACGGGAACGATTATTTCGGTCCTTACTCAAACCGCAATATTGCGAACGATATGAAAGAGATTATCGACAAAACTTTCCAACTCAGGGAATGCAACGATAAAGAATTTTCGAAATCAAAAAAATGTTATCTCGCGGATATCGAAAGATGTCTTGCCCCTTGTGTTTTGCCCGCAATTGAAAACGAATATGATGCGGAATTGGAAAAAGTGTTCGAATATCTTTCGGGGCAAAACCAATTTGCCGTAAACCGGCTGCTGAAAAAAATGAAATCCCTTTCGGATAAAAAACGATACGAAGAAGCGGCGGTTGTCCGCGATTCGATTGAGAATATTCTGAACCACTTAAACCGTTCTTCCATTCTTGCCGAACCGGTTAATCGAGCGAAAGTTCTAATCGAGATAAAAGATTCCCGTGAAACAGATTATTTGTTAATGTTGGAAGGTAAAATAATAATTAAAGACTATATAGTTTCAAATAAAACCGATTTCGATTCGGTTCTTGAAGAATATTTTTCGGGCACAATAAATTTGTTTCCCGATTTAACCGAAGAAGATCTTGAAAAAATGAAAATTTCGCTTTCATGGTTGGTAAGGAACCGGCACAAAATAAAGATTCATTATCTTAAAAATTTTCAATCGAAAGAAGAGTTAATGAAAAGCCTGGTTTTCTAAATAAAAACGAAAAGCAAATAAGCGATTGTAATAAGAAGAACAGGCGTAAATCCCCAAACCGCATATTTTCTCATTTCCTTCGTTCCCATAGTTGATGCAATTAAGCCTTTGACGAACGTATTCATCCCGAAGGCAATAATTATAGCGTTTGAAGCAACGTTGACGGGAATTGTTTTTTCCACCATATCGACGAGCGAAAGAGCTATTGCGTCAAGGTCAGCCAAACCGGCGAAGAAACTTGTGTAGTAAATACCTTCGTGACCGAAATAAAAGTTTGCCGCCGCCGATACGAACAAAATTATTCCGAACAAAACACCGAATTTGATTGCGAACATTACTCTGAAGGGGTTTTGCAATCCCAAATCATGCGGTAATGCCGATTCTTTTCTCGACCAGATTATTCTGCTGATAATTAATCCGATAACCGTAAAAACCGCAACCGGTATTATCAAGTTATTTGCAAAGTCAATATTCAAAACCGCAAGAATTATCCAAATACGTGGAAACATAATGGAAGAAGCAAGCAAACTTCCCGCAGCCAAGTTACGCGAGAGATGCGGCATGTTTTTGCTCTGCCCCGCAAAGGAAGTTGTTGTTGCCGTGCTCGATGCAATACCACCAAGAACGGATAATAAAAAGATTCCTTTGTTCGCTCCGATAAGTTTGAAAAGAATAAACCCCACAAAACTAATCGTGGAAATTAAAACCACCATATACCAAATTTTTCTCGGATTCAAAACGTCGAACGGACCGTAGGTTTGATCGGGCAACAAAGGTAAAATTATAATTGTAATTATCGCAAACTTGATTGCGGCAAATATATCTTCGTTTTCTACTTTTCCGGCAAGAGCCCTGAACTCCGATTTAAATGTTAAAAACGCAACAACCACAACCGCGATTGCGCCGGCTAACAAAACATAATTCCAATAGACGAGCGAACCTAACAAATAAACTATGAAATGCGTAATCTCCGATGTTCCGCCGATTCCGCCCGAACGGCTGGAAAAATAATAAGAAATTATCACCAGCAATCCGAAAATAAAAAACACCGATGCATATACAATATAAGTGGTAAACGAAGCGATAAATGCGGTTATAAATCCCAAAATGGAAATGAGCGGATATGTTCTTACTCCGGCAAAGGTTTTGCTCGATGGCTTTTTACCCCTTTCCCTTTCAATTCCCACAAGCATACCGATTAAAATCACTATAGCCAATTTGTACCATAGCATCGGTATGTTTTCTTCGGACGATATCAACTGCTGAAATAACAACATAAACAAGCCCATAAAATGAAAAAGTCCCGGCAATTTCTAAATTTGAAACCGCCGAGACCGATAAATAATTAATTTTTTCGTGAATTTCAACGTTACAATTTCTTAACAGCCGTATACCATTCGCTCGATTGTTCAAGCAATTTATTTATTCTATTCACCAGTTTGTGCGGATCGGTTAAATAACCTTCCATCAACAAAGCGGATTCGTATAATTGCTCTACAACGTTTGTGATATATTCATCTTTATCATTGGCTTTATAAACTTTCAATAAATTCCGGATTAGCTTATGATCTTTGTTGATTTCCATTATCTTTTTCGGGATAGATTTGGTTTGACCGGTGATGTGCATTATTTTTTGCATTGTGGAAGATATGGAGTCATCCGGATTAACAAGAACCGCCGGACTACCAATCAATCTTTTCGATTCCCTTACATCAGTGACCCGGTCGCCCAAAATATTTTTTATTCTTTGCAACAGACTTGAAAAATGCTTTTCGTCATCTTTTGATAAAGGCTCAACTTCATGCTCTTTTTCTTCCACATCTTCAAGTTTGTTTAACTTTTTCACGTCAACCTGATCAACAGACTTAAATTCGTAATCCTTATATTTCATCAACGAACTGAGCGCAAATTCTTCCAACGGATCGTAAAGGTAAAGAACTTCAATTCCTTTCCGTTTGAAGATTTCGAGATGCGGATCCATTTCAATCGCCGCCCTGCTGCTGCCCAAAATGTAATATATTTCTTTTTGCTTCTTGTGCATCTTTTTAACGTAATCTTCCAACGAAATCAATTCTTTTTCATCCTTGCAGCTCGATGAATTAAATCTGAGCAGTTTCATAAATTTTTCTTGATTTGCGTAATCGGTATAGCCCAAACGGAATATCTTACCGTGTGCTTCCCAGAATTGTTTGTATTTATCCGGCTCTTTCTCCGCCATTTTGGTCAAGAACGAAAGCACTTGCGAAGTAACACTGTTGGCAATTTTCGTGAAGATAATATTTTCTTGCAAAGTTTCGCGGGAGATATTTAACGGTAAATCTTCCGAATCGACTACGCCTTTAATAAAACCGAGATATTCGGGCAGAAGGTCTTTGTTTTTATGTTGAATTAACACACGGCGTACGTACAAATCCAACCCGTAATCTTCACGGGTAAATCCGTACCAATCGATATTGCGTTTCGGAATAAACAGTAATGCTTTGAATTGAATAGGCGCATCCACCGAAATGTGAATTGTATCCAAAGGTTCTTCGGTATCGTAGGTTAAAAATTTATAGAACTCAACATATTGTTCTTTTTTAATGGATGATTTCGGTTCACGCCATAGCGCCGGAATTGTGTTTACCCTTTCGCCTTCAATCTTAATAGGAAATGAAATAAAACTGGAGTGTTTTTTCACTATTGATTCAAGACGGTATTTTTCCGTAAATTCCTTAGCATCGTCTTTCAAATGAATTTCAACTATTGTCCCGCGTTTCATTTCTTCATCGAGCGGTTTAACTACGAAGCCGCCCATTCCGTCCGATTCCCATTCCATTGCGGGTTCGTCTTTCAAATAAGATTTGGTTTTAACTACAACTTTTTTAGCAACCATAAAAACAGAATAAAAACCGATTCCGAACTTTCCTATTATGTTGCTCGCTTTTTCTTTGTTTTCCGAAACGATTTTAAGGAATTCTTCAGTGCCGGATTTTGCGATGGTTCCCAAATTTTTGATTAACTCATCACGAGTCATCCCGATTCCGTGATCCTGAACGTAAAGAATATTTTTATCTTTATCCGCTCTTATATTAATTTCCAAAGGCAAATCTTTGTCGATGTAATCGGTTCCTTTAGTCGATTCAAACCGTATTTTATCCATTGCGTCAGAAGCATTGGAGATTAATTCCCTTAAAAATATTTCTTTATGAGTGTAAAGCGAATGGACGAGAATATCCAATAATTTCTTTACTTCGGCTTTGAACTGCCTTTTTGTTTCTTTCATTTCGGTTATTTTTGCTTCGCTCATAATCCCTCCGTTTTTCACATAACTTACAAAAATATGATGATTAAAAATAACCGTAGTTTCATAAAAATTAAATAGAAAAAAGTTCCAATTTATAGCGGTGTACGATTAAAATTTTCCCCGCAGTAAAATATCTCGTAAATATCATATTGTTCCCCCCAGACGGACAACATAACAAGTCATAAATTCCAAATTCCAAATCCCAAATCCCAAATTCCAAATGACAAATAACAAGTGACGAATGACAAGTGACGAATGACTAATGACTATTGACCAATAACAAAATACATCACTCCGATTATGTATATGCTTTATATTGTTATATTGTTTTATGGATATGTCACGCCATACGGCGTTTTCTGGTTGAAATGGAGAGTTCTCTTTAGATCCCGAAACGAGTTCGGGATGACAAGTTCTATTCAATACGCCAAGGTGGACATAATAACAGACAAGAAATTCCAAATAACAAATCCCAAATTCCAAATGACAAATGACAAGTGACAAATGACGATTGACCAATAACAAAATACATCACTCCGATTTGGTTTATGCTTTATATTGTTATATTGTTTTATGGATATGTCACGCCATACAGCGTTTACGGGATGAAATGGAGAGTTCTTTTTAGATCCCGAAACGATCCGCCGTGGCGGACGGGATGACAAGTTCTCCTTACCGTCATGCTGTTCGCCGTAGGCGAATTATTTCAGCATCCAATTCAAATCATGCATTCTTTTTAGATTCCGAAACCAGTTCGGAATGACAGGTTCTTCTTATCGTCATGCTGAACTCGGTTCAGCATCTACTAAATTATTTTGTTACCAAAACCGTCCACGCGATAGTTGAATTAAACCTCCCGAACCCCGTAGGGGTTCAATATTTATAATAATCATATTCCCCTTTAACGTTAAAACCCCGTAGGGGTGACACCTTAAATTTGTGTTGTGGTTTTGTGTCACTCCTCTGGAGTTTGTTTTTTAAAATATTACTATAAATATTATGCTCCTACGGAGCACTATTTTATAGAATGATCAAACGGCCTAAAACAAGTTGCGTTAAAAAATTCGTGCGGAGTAGCGTTAAAAAAATAATGCTGTCTGAGTCCCGGTATATCGGTAGATATAGCGGGACGAGTTCATTATTTTTAGCTACGTAGCTAAGAATTTTAGCAAATTGTTTTCAGCCTTGATTTTTTCTTTGGTTCGTTTCTTTTGTATCAAGACAAAAGAAATGAACATTGTGTTTCACGCCATACGGCGTTTTCTGGTTGAAATGGAGAGTTCTTTTTAGATCCCGAAACGATCCGCCGTGGCGGACGGGATGACAGAGAAAGAAACTTCAAATAACAAATTCCAAATTCCAATTACTCTGTGAAAATCTGTGTTTAATCTGTGTACATCTGTGGTTTCTTTTTTAACCTCAGATTCGCACGGATTTCGGCACAGATTTACACAGACGGAATTTTAAACTTCACTGCTACCCCCATCCAAACAGTTGTAAAATTAAATTATTTTTCATTAGCGAATTAGCGGCGGCTTCCCAAACATCAAAAACCTCCCGAACCCCGTAGGGGTTCAATATTTATAATAATCATATTCCCCTTTAACGTTAAAACCCCATCGGGGTGACACATTAGATTCCAAATTCCAAATGATTAGTGACGAATGACAAATAACTAATTTCAAACGTAAGACGTAGGGGACGCAAATTTTGCGTCCCCTACAATAATTTTTCATTCGTGAATGGGCGGCGTTTATTTTTTATATCCTGAAACAATCCGCCGATGTAAACGGGATGATGATTTCTAAGGAATAAATAAAAAAGCGCCGGCTCTGCAAAAAAAAACAAGCCGAATCTAAATTTGTTTTAAGAATAATAAATTATAAACGAGCTGTAATGGATATAATGACCAAGCTTACCGGCCGCTATGGAGCGCAGCGGATTGACGGTCAGATGTAGCGAGTTGTTAGACTTTTTTTAACAAATACTAATCACTATCAATGAGTTCTAATTCGACTAAATCGAAATAAGTAATTCCATCTATAAGTTCCGTACCACCGCCATAAAGCAAAACAAAAAGACTGTCACCTTCATTAATATTCAAAGTATCTATTGTAGAATATTTAGTCCAAATACTATCCGTTATTAAATTTTGCGTTATTATTTCCCGATCATTACCGGTTTGCAAAATTAAAAATGCCGAGCCGTGTATTGTTTTTGATTTAGCATATACAGAAAATTTTAAAATATGTCTTCCTAACGAAAGCGGAACAAAATATGACGGGGAGTTTGGAAGCGGGCCATACCATTCTGCATGAATAGAAATCGACCATTTGCCACCACCCACAGGAGTATCATTGGAAAAACCTATTTTTGAACTATCTTGAATATACCAATATTTCAATGACGGTTGCCCATTAATTTCAAATGATGAATTCATTATTAAATTCGTTTTATTATTTACTTCCAAAGGCGAATTATTTTCATTGCAGCCCAATAAATTCAAAATGATTATGAAGAGAAAAATTAAAAAATAATTTTTAACCTTCATGATAAATACCTTACAAATAAAGCCTAACGGCGTTGCTGAAAACCCGCCGTCCCGCGCGAAGCAGTCAAGTTGATTTGCGGGTTATACAATATTAATTATTACAATTTAATAATTCAGTTATTGATGAGTACTTTAAGCTGATTGGTAATATACTAGTTTTCTCAAAAGGATACTTCTGACCTACTAAACTATCTAAATGTACAAACTCTTTTATTTTTTTATAGCTGTGTATTCCACTTTCTAATTCTATTTCTATTGCTGAGCCGAATTTAAATACAATATATAAATGTGTCGGATTTCTGATGGATTCTTTATTATTATTTGGATTCGTAAAATAATATGTTGCATCTTTTCTCCACCAAATGGATGATGTTGAAATAATAAAATTAGAATATATATCTTCTTCTGGAATTAAATCATCTAAAGAAAAATCTTTAATGAGCTTACCATTTTTATTGTAAATAACAATGGAGTGCTTATAACCTAACATTGCATGCTCATCCAGAGTTACTAAATATCCATTTGTTGATACCAATGCTCTACTAGGAGAATTTTCATTTACTAAGTCCGCACTCCAAACTAGTGTAAATCTTTTTTCAGGGGTATAATCTTCTAATTTTGTATTGATAAAATTGATTTTGTAAAAATAACAAATTGGTTTTTTATTCTTGAGTCTTGAATTTCTCGGAAATATTTCAGCAATGAATTTTCCCTTGCTAGAATAACTTATAGGACCGATTGGGCCCCAAGTGTCTGAATAAAGATTAAAAGAAAAAAATAATATTAATATGAATATTCTAATTCGCATAATCCAAAGTTAATTGTATAACGGCGTTGCTAATAACCCACCGCTCTGCGCGAAACGGTCAAGTTGATTTGCGGGTTATAAAGCGTTTTATTTTAATTTAATTCCAATGTTAAATAAAATAGTACGATTCTTTAATTTTCCATAATCGTATTCATAGAAATTTGATAAATCTTCTATATATTTTATCTCAATTAATATTGGTAAACTAATAATATTTTTCAGTTCTGTGCCAAATCCAACTCTATAGCTCAAAACTACATCTTGAACTCTTCTGTGTAGTAAATTTACTGCATTTAACGTATAATTTAATGAAGTCCCTAAAATTAAAAATGTGGGGAATTTTCCAAAATTGTATCTGGGCTTTATATTTAATGCCAATTCTAAATAACGTACATCAAATGAAATAGTATGCTCACTTTTATAAAGCCCATCCGGATTTTCAACTGTTGATACTGTTGTTTCCTCTGTAAATCTATTACCTTTTTGTAAGTATGATAATTCTGATTCTAATATAATTAAGTCACTTACAATATAATTCAAAAATATTCCCAAAGTTGGATTTATTGAATTACCCTTATAATAATCTTTAGGGTTATAAAATACTGTTTGCTTGATATCAGATAATTTAAAGTTGCTACTACTTATCCCAAATTTGATTCCATATTCAAAATTTGATTGAGAGTAAATTACTTGACTGACAAAAGCTAATGAGAAAATTAAAAATTTAGATATTTTGTTCATCCTATTCCATTTTAGTTTTTAGCATATAACGGTGTTGCTTTTTACCCGCCTGCCCGCCGTAGCGAAGCGAAGGAGGGTCTGCCCCAAAAGAAAAAGCCAAATAAACACCTGTCCGCCGCAGCTGTTTCTTCAGCGAAGGCGGAACGAATATTTATTTTTATGAGCCGTGCTTAAGCCTGTCCTCGCGAATGCGGGGATCTATCAACAAGCACGGCGACCAAATTTATTTTACACAGTTCCCAAGCCAACAGCAAACCCGAATTAGCAAACCAAACTTAAACCTAGCAGAAAACCCACACGAGTAAGGCGGTCGGGTTGATTTGCTGGTTATACATATTTATTCAGCTTTTTCTTCTAACCAACCTTTTTTCCATGCATCACAACTAAATCTCTCTAAATTAACTTCACCATCACCACAATATAGCCACAATTCATTTAATCCTAGAGAACTAGCATAAGCAATTAACTCATCAAACATTTGTCCGTTGACATAGTCATAATTTGCATTAATCCAATGTGCTTTTACTGGTAAATTATTGCAAACATAAGCCCACTTATTTTTTCTTGCCTGAAGAGGGTGGTCATATGATGAATACATAAATGAAACATTTGAACATTGCGAAGCAATAAATTGATAATCGCTAAGATAATTTGAGATGTCAGTTGATGAAACACTAATTCTTAATTCGGAATTAGGTCTTGTTGTTTGTATGTGATTTGCAGTATTTATAATATAATTTACTAGGCTTAAATAAGAATATCCCCATGAATCAGGATTTCCTTCAGAGTGTGCTAAAGGTTCTTCTATTTCATAAATTTTTGCCGGTGCAGCATCTACTATGTTATTCCAATTTGTAGGATCTTTACTCATTGCTTGCATAATATTTTGTGAAAAAACTGCCGTACTTGGGCCATAATCATTCTTTATCTTACCAGAAACGGCCATTGAAAAACCAAGTGTATTCTTATAGTACGAGTAATCTGAGAAACCCCTATTTATGCTCCAAATTCCTAATTTTTTACCATACTTTGGAGAGTAAGCATCAGGGCAAATCGGTTTATAAAGGTTTGTGTTTCCAACATCATGTTTATTGCTAAGCGTTGGATTAGTTGACTCAGAACAAGAAACAATAATTATTAGAAAAGACAATAATAGAAGTTGTAACAGATGATTAGTTTTCATTTTTTTCTCCTATTGATATTATTAATATGTATAACGGCGTGGCTTTTCACCCGTCCGCCGAAAACTAAAAAGCCGAGTAAGAGCCAGTGCCTTTAATTATTCGCAATTGTTATTTTACAACACTATTAAAAAACAAACTCCAAATTCGTTTTACCTCACATTTCCAATAAAACCGCACCTCCCGAGGCGGTCGGGTGGAAAAGCTGGTTATATTGTGTTATATACCATAATATGCTGATAAAGCTGTTGTTAAAATATTTGAGGCAACATTTATTCCTACTTTTAAAATACCATTTGCAGCTTTTGAAATAACTTTTCCAATCCATTGACTTACTTTAGGTCCAAATTTACCTTCTTTAATAGTTTTATCATCTTCTTTTATAGCTGTTTTTAATTCTTGGATTTCTTTTTCGGTTAAGTCTAATTTACTTTTTAATAATGCTGCCAAAGCATCAAAATCATTTGTTATTATTTTCATTTCAGATGTTACGTTGACACTACTATTTTTTATGTCACCAAGGACACCTTGAAAATTATTAATTTTTATTTCTTGAGATTTTACTGCCTTCTCTTTTTCTTCATCTGTGAAGTTCAACCCTTCCCCCAGAATTCCTTTTTTTTCTAATGCAATTGTCCATTCCAAAATTCTTGTTTTAACTTCTTCGATAATTGATAAAAATTGAGCTGGATTGATTAAGAATGCGGGCTCACATCCATTAGTTATATCTAATAATTGTAGCTTAATAGAATTTGGAATTGGTGCTTCTATTTCTCCTTTCCCATCATATACTTTTGCAACATTTTCAATCTGAGTTATGGGATCATATAATGGTTTTCTAGAAAATGTTTCTGCTTCTTTTTTCCCATTGAAATAAATAGGCTGATAACCATGAAAAGGATTCCAAGCCTTCATTTCACCAGCTACAATTCTATATTTTGGTAACTTATCTAAATCAGGGTAACCTTTAAGCTCATAATTTATCCATTCTTCAAAGTCAGTTAATCCAAGTTTAGTTGCTAAGATAAGTGCTTTCCTCAATATCGTTGTTATAGATGAAGTATTATTAATAATATCTTTTTGAATTTCTAATACCAATGAACTCATACAATCTCCTTTAGCAATATAACGGTGTCGCTTTTCACCCGTCCGCCGAAAACTAAAACGCCGAGTAAGAGCCAGTGCCTTTAATTATTCTAAATTTTAATTATTCGCAATTGTTATTTTACAACACTATCAAAAAATAAACTCCAAATTCGCTTTACTCCACATTGCCAATAAAACCGCATCGCCTTAGGCGGTCGGGTGGAAAAGCGGGTTATAACGCTATTTTAACTTATCTACTTATTTTGAATACTATTAGAACGTAATTTATAACCAATTGTTGCTTCGACAATTTTTTTCTTAATTAACTCAATTTTATCGCCTTTTAGAATTGGCAAGTCTAATATTTTAGCAAATTTTTCCAATTGTTCCTTTGACGTAAAATATTTATTTAATAATTCAATTCCTTGCTCTCTACTTTTAAGCACTCGTAATTCTGATTCTATTTTATCGAAATCAATATTTGATTTTATGTTTTTTCTTTTTGACTTAGACTTTATAATTATCTCAAGTTTTGCCTCCCCTTTCAACAATGAAATTATTTCATCATTATTAAGATTGTTGAATTCTTTTTGTACTATTTGCAGTAATTTTATGAAATTATTTTTTATCTCTTCCATATAGTTTTATATCCCTATTTTTTTAGCAAATTCAGAAACAAGTTGTTCAATTTCTGAGACAACACCTTGATAAGTAATCCCGGAATATCTATTTAATACTACAGGTACACCATATTGGGGTGCATCAGCAAATATAGTTTTATTTTCTCTAAAATAATTATCAAATACAGGAATACCTAATCTTTTTGTCTGACTTATAAAAGGTCTCAATGCTGAAATTGGTTGCCCGCCGTGAATTTGAATCATTGTAAAAACAACACCTATAATTTCTGGGGCAATTTCTTCATATTCTTTATTGCTAATCTTTGCGTAATCGTTGTAATCTTCAATAAGTGAATTTAAACTTCTTATTAGATAATCTATTCCTAGAGTGGATAAATAATCAGGTTTTGCCGGTATAAGAATATTATCACTGGCAACAATAGCATTTTTTGTTACAATATTAAAATTAGGCGGGCAATCAATTAAAATAATATCATAATCATTAATTTCCTCGATTCCATTAAGCAAATGACTATGAACTTTTAAGAATTTTTTTTGAGCTTGTTTTAAGGAAGCGCCACCTAGTTCAGTAGCTAATTCTAAATCAACATTAATTAATCCTAGATGTGATGCAATTAAATCTAATTTACCTTTTCCATTTAGAGTATCATTAGTTGCTCTTGGTGTAAAAATCAAATCCGTCAGAGTAATAGAACCACCATCAGACAATGAATCAAACCAATTTTTAATAGTCTTTGATTCAGAATATTCTTTTTGCCAAAGATCTGGAGGAATAAATGAAAAAGTTAAACTTGATTGTGGGTCTAAATCAATGAGCAAAACTTTTCTACCTCTAAAAGCTAGTTCAGCTCCAAGGTTTGCTGTTAATGTTGTTTTACCAACACCGCCTTTATAGTTTATGACTGAAACTATCTTCATATTTCCTCCAAAATTTGTATTGCGTTATAACGGCGTCGCTTTTCACCCGTCCGCTTTTAACTACAGTGTTGAATAAAAAGCTATTGCCAATAATTATTAAAAACTTTATTTAACTTTACAAACTATAACTACATTTTTGCTTTGCAAACCAAACTTAAAAATACTACAAATGCCGCATCGTGTAAGCGGTCGGGTGGAAAAGCTGGTTATACCCGACTTATCCAATATTTGTAATTTTAAAAAAAGCGAAAGAGAATAAACCAACGAACAAACCTATCCACATTGAAATACATAAAATATGTATTTGATGACTTTTCTTTTGTATTTCTGGCGTAGTGGGTTGAGTTTCTATTTTTTTCTTCGTGCTCATAAGCCTTCTTTGCTTGAAGCGTCATAGTTTTTTGCATAAGGTGGAATCTTAGAAATCCAAGAATGAGTGTTAAAAAAGAGAACCCCAAGAAATATATAACGAAAACAAAAAATTGTATCGAACATCTTTCCGAAGTGTTTGAATGCTAAATGCAAGAATACCAATAGCAAAACCTACAATAATATGGTTTAATTTCCACCCTTGTTCATTAAATATTTTGGCTATTTCGTTATAGTTCATCATTTATCCTCCGCCCAAGAATTTAAAATCTCTTGTGTCTTTTTATCTAATTCTTCGACAGATGAAAATCCTTTTGCTGCAATAATTTCATCTGTCTTTTTGCTTATTATTTTACTCAATTCTATTGATGCAAAACCTATCCCTCTAATTTTCTCAATGAGATTAGAAGACTTTCTGGAAGAAAACATATCGCTTTGATTAATTGCATAAACTTTGTGAATTAACCAATTTCTATCATCTAAGATTACTCCCAGTCTTTCAATAATTGTTTTAGATAAAAATTCATCTTTCATTTTCAATTCTTTTAAAAGCGCGCCAAATGTTTTTTTTGAAGTTTTCTCAAAAATCATTTGTATTTGTTCTTTTGCTGTAACTGGTGATATTTTATGGGCAAAAACAAGATAATTTACTAAAGATAATTCCAATGATTGACTCATCCATAAAGAAAAGCCCAAAGCCTCAAAAGGTTCAAAGGTTTTATTCGAATCATATTCTGGTATATTAAATTTCATAAATTTTCAGGGTATAACTATTAATTAAGCTGCAACATATTGTAATATTTCGGTTGTTAGATTTGCGGATATTGCAAATTTAACAACCTTTTCAATTACTTTTTTGTTTTTTAATCTGTTTATTTACAATATCTTAATATAATTTTTCCTAATTTTTTATTTGAATGTTATCTTGCAATCTCTGCAGTCTAACACTCCAAAATCTTTTAGCTGTCTAAAGGACTCTTCACGCCGGAGCCTTGATTTATTATATGTGTATAAATCATTGTCGTTTTAACGGAATTATGACCTAATAGTTCTTGTATTGTTCTAATGTCATAACCATTTTCTAAAAGATGGGTGGCAAAACTATGTCTTAAAGTATGAGAAGACGCCGGTTTATTAATTTTAGCTTTTTTAATAGCTTCTTTTAATTTTCTTTGTATCGTACTCTCATGAATATGATATCTGAAAACAAGTCCGGTTTCTTTATCTTTAATAAACCTATCCGCCGGGAAAGCATATTGCCAATAAAAATCTTTATCCGCGTTCGGATATTTTTTTGCCAAAGCGTAAGGCAGCTTGGTTCTCCCTTTTCCTTTTTTCAAATCTTCCTTATGCTGTAAATATACTTTGTTTAAATGCTCTTTTAGTTCCGGAATTATTGTTTGCGGAAGAGTGGTTATTCTGTCCTTATTTCCCTTGGCTTCCCGCACAATAATTTGATTCGAATCGAAATTTATATCCTTAATTCTCAATCTCAAAGCCTCGCCGAGTCTCAAACCCGAGCCGTAAAGCAGAGAGCAGACTAATTTGGGAACTCCGCTCAAATGCTTAAATATCTCACGTACTTCCTGTTTTGTAAAAACAACAGGAATTCGTTTTGACCTTCTTGCTCTCACTATGCTTTCCAACCAGCCTATTTCTCGCTTAACAATATTTTTATATAAATATAATAATGCGCTTAAAGCTTGATTTTGTGTAGAAGCCGAAACATTTCTTTTTACCGCAAGATATGTTAAAAATCTTTCAACGTTTTCTTTTTCTAATTCAGCCGGATGCCGGTAATTGTTAAAAACAACATATTCCTTAATCCATTTCGTATATGCTTCAATTGTTTTATCACTGTAGTTTCCGGTTCGCATTTTCTGCCGGATTTGGGTTAGTAGCTTGGGTTTGCCGTTTTTGCGACCGGTATTTCTTGCCGGGGTATTCAATATTTAACTCTTGAATTACTTCCGGAAGCGAATATAATAATTTAACATAAAACTTACAATCTAAAATTATATTATAGCCCTTATTTAAATTTGATATGAATTAGTTTTTAACCGACAGACAATAAATTCCAAATAACAAATTCCAAATGACAAATGACCGATGACGAATGACAAGATTGTATGTTTAAAAAGAAAAAAAAGGTTGTCCCGCGCTGCAAAATTGTTAATAAACAATTTATGATTATCTTAGAAGAT
>Ga0256832_1000116_pt1 | contig 47463 bp, 38 predicted proteins | sample 134614metaG_FD_190534 | JGI IMG/M metagenome (GOLD analysis project Ga0256832, IMG submission 190534) | Hydrothermal vent microbial communities from Lau Basin, Pacific Ocean - 134-614 | ecosystem: Environmental > Aquatic > Marine > Hydrothermal vents | place: Pacific Ocean: Lau Basin | collected...
GCACGTCGCCCCAGTAGAACGTATGCAAAGTGAAATAGGAAGGCGTCAGGCCCAGTTCGACATATTTGGGCAGATGTTCCGGGCGCTGGAACTGGGAATGAACGATCACCGTGCGCCGGTCGTCTTTGGCGCTGATGCCCGCGTGCTCGATGGTCTTGATCATCATGTCGATGGCGCCATCGCCATTGGCATGAACATGCAGGGGAATCTTGGCTTCGAATATCTTCTTGGTGATGGCGTCCAGCTGTTCCTGGGTGAGGGATGACTCTCCTTTCCAGTTGTTCTGGCCAGCGGGACCACCGCCGTGATACGGGTGGGAAACCAGCGCGGTCTTGCCCTGTGGCGAGCCATCGATGGTGATCTTGCAAGCCTGGAGTTTCAGGTGGTTGTGGTACTCACCAAACCTGTACCTGGGGTTGTCGAACCACTTGTCCATCTCGGTGAAGCCCGGCAATGCCAGAATATCCAGGAAAAGCCGTTCCTGTTCTGCGGCTTTCATCAGGAAATCCAGGTCCTCGGCATGGGAAAAGCCTTCGATAGCCTGGGTATATCCATTGCTGGCGTACATCATTTGCGCGGGTTTGGTCAGATCCAGCATCTCAGATTCGCTGGGTTGGGGAAGCTTGGCGAATACAGGAATATAGGCAACCTCCATGAGCAGCCCTGCAGGTTCGTTGCTGCCGGGCATGCGTGCAATCACCCCGCCGGCGGGGGTCTGGGTGTTTTCATCGATGCCCGCCCACTGGAGGGCCTGGGAGTTGAGCACGGCTCCGTGCATGGAGATGTGGATCAGCATCACCTTCCGCTTGGGAAAAGCCGCGTCCAGATCTTTCTTGGTGATGTGGCGTTTTTCCTCAATCAGGTCCTGGTCATAGCCCCAGCCAATGATCCAGCCATCCTCGGGGACATGTTTTTCTTCCTGATAGCTTTTCAGCTTTTCGATGATCTGGGGAATGCTGGTGGCGGTGCCCATGGGGGGCGCTGCCACGTTGACCTGGTTGACCATTCTCAGGGCTGACATGAAATGGCTGTGAGGATCGAGGAAGCCAGGCAGCATGGTGTTGCCCTTGAGGTCGATAAGTCGGGCATTGCTGCCATATTTCCCAATGGCGGCGTCTTTCCTGCCGACGAATACGATTTTCTCTCCCTGGGTCACCACCGCTTCTGCATAGTTTGGCTGGCTGCCGTCCATGGTCAGGATGTCTCCTCCATAGTAAATGACAGAGGCGGGCTGCCGTGGTACTGCATCGACCTTGTAGAGTTCTCCCGTGCCGGGCAGATAGATTTCTTTGGTGGCCGAATGGACGGCCAGGGGCATCAGCAACAGCACCAGCAGTATTGCTTTCCATTGGGGGGCATAGTTGAGGCGCGTCATGTTCACATCTCCATTGTTTTGGGTTATTGAATCCTTCAGAGCCCACATCCGGCATAGGGTTCGTTGGGGTATTAGGTCCTAGAGGATACACCAGATAGGGTTTGGTGGATGGATCGCAATCGCTCAGCGCCGCCCCCCCTGTTCACCAAAAAACAGTGCAGATATGCTGAACCATTGCACAAGGAGCAGGATGGCAGGGTCGTCAGCAATACCCGCTAAGAGATTCCGCCGTGGACAAATATTGATTTTCTGCTAGGCCAAGAATCTTGCTGCCCATGCCGGGCTGGGCTCATTCATTGGTATTCTTCTTGATGCCCTCATCCCGAAGCATCGCGCTGGCCTTTCGCAGAGCCTCGATTCGTTTACTGACGATGTTTTCCGTTGGAATCCGGGCGGTGACCTCCTGTTTGTCAAGCATCTCACATACCGGCTTTCGACAGCCGACGATGAACACCTGGCGTTTCTGGGCAAGAGCGTCGTGAACGATATCGAACAATGCCCTGGTGGCGGTAAAATCGATCTGGGGTACGTCAGTCAGTTCCAGAATCAATACATCGTAGTCATCGAAACGGGACAGGTTGCGTACCATGCCCTTGGCGGCGCCAAAACTCATGGGGCCACCCAAATGGAATATCAGGATGCGTCCCTTGGAGGCTTTCATTATGGCGGCTTCTTCTTCGCTGAGGGGAGTGTCCTCATCGATGTCCCGAATGGCGTGAATGCTCTGCAGCTGTAACTCCACCATGCGCCGCATGAAAACCAGGCCCGCCATGGCCATGCCCACGGCTACCGCCATGATGAGATCCACGAATACTGTCATGAACAGCACGACGCTCATCATCACCACACCGGCTCGAGGTGCATTGTGAATTCGCTTGAGATAGTCCCAGTCAATGATGTCTGTGCCTACCTTAATGAGGATGCCGGCCAGCACGGCCTGGGGAATCTGGCTGGCCAGGCTGCCGGCGCCCAAAGCCATGAGCAACAGCACCAGGGCATGAAATGCGCCGGAGATAGGCGTCTGCCCACCGGCCTTGACGTTGACGACGGTGCGCATGGTGGCTCCTGCCCCGGGCAGTCCGCCAAAAAAGCCGGCAATGGTATTGCCCAGCCCCTGTCCAATGAGTTCCCTGTCCGACTTGTGGTAGCTGCGTGTGATGTTGTCGGCCACCAGGGATGTGAGCAGAGAGTCGATGGAGCCCAGGGCAGCCAGGGTAAGTGCGGACTTGATCATTTCCGGCAGCAGGCTTATATCCCAGACAGGTGTTCTCATTTCCGGGATGCCGGTTGGAATGCTGCCGAGGATGGGGGTATCGCCTGGTGTCATGAACAGCTTGTAGGCCAGGGTACCCACAATCAGTGCTGCCAGTGGGGAAGGAACGAATCGGTTCAGCCGGGCGGGCATCAGGTACACGATAAGCAAGGTGATGGCTCCAAGGGCCAGTGGCTGCGGAGCCAGATCCTGCCAGGCGGAAGGCACGGCCTGAATCGACGCCAAGGGGCCGGGTTGGGCGGAATAGCCCAACAGTGGGGGTAGCTGGAGCAGGATGATTATGATTCCGATACCACTCATGAAGCCGGAAACAACGGGATGGGGAACCAACTCGATGAATTTGCCGATGCGCAGGACACCAAAAAGCATCTGAAACAGTCCGCCCATGATGACTATGGTAAAGGCCACGGCCATGCCATGAGCGGGGTCTTGGGGAAACATGCCCGTGTACTGGGAGATGATTGCAGCCATGACTACGGTCATGGGCCCGGTAGGACCGGAAACCTGAGCCGGGGTGCCACCGAATACCGCGGCAAAGAAGCCAACCAGAATGGCGCCATACAGTCCTGCAATGGGGCCCGCGCCGGAAGATACGCCCATGGCCAAGGCCAGGGGCAGGGCCACGACCGCGGCGGTCAATCCACCATAGATATCGCCACGCAGGTTCTTGAAGTGGAGGCCGTTGACCAAGGGCATGGAGACTGAAATGCGGTGAAAGGAATAATTATATCACTGCTGACAATGAAGGCGGGGTAGTGAACTCCTAGAGGTCGGAGTCAAATCTCCTGAGCCGCTGTGTTTATGCAATATCACACTGATTTGACTTTGACCTTTTACACTACGGCAATCAGTGGTTGGCCTTAACGGCCAGACGCCGGATATCGGCATTGTCCGGCAAAGGCTTTGCCTGCAGCAGCCAGTCCGCCATGCGCTGCGCGTACCAGGGAATGGTCAGGCTGCCGTGGGCGCCGAAGCCGTTGAACATGTGCAGCCGGGGAAGTTCCGGGTGGGTGCCGATGAAGGGCTGACGGTCGGCGGTTGCCGGGCGCACGCCGGCTTCATTCTTCTCCAGGGCCAGGGCGTCCGGATGCCGCAACAGCGCTTCCATGCCGGCCAGCAGTTTCTGTTTCCCTTCTTCCGTGGCCCGGTTGTCCTGGCGGTCGTGATAGTGGGTGGCGCCCAGGCGGTAACGTTCCTCATCCACGGGCAGCAGCCAGGTGGCGCCGTTGACGATGCGATCCGGCAGGGGGGCGTCGCCACAGCGCTTCAGGGTCAGGATCTCGCCCTGGTCGGGGGCGAAGGGCAGCCATCGGAACCAGGGGTTGTGCATGGAGCGGTAGCCGTCGCAGAAAATCACCTGGTCGGCGGTAATCTCTTTCCATGACAGCTGTCCTGCCTGAAGTTCCAGGTCTTCATAACTCAGCTTTTCATTGCGCAGCATGTTTCTTTCCCGCAGCCAGTCCGCCATGAAGGCCAGCAGTCTGGGCAGCCGCACCCAGCCTGTCCGGTATTGCTCGAAGCCGCCCCAGGGGGCATGCACGGGTTGGGGGAAGTCATCCGCGTCCAGGCGTTGCCCGAGCAGGTCATGGGTGTCCCCTCTGTCCTTTTGGCGCTCATAGAAGCGAATCTGTTCGGCGGAACGGAACAGGCGCACCATGTCCAGCCGTTTCAGGAAGGGCTGTCCGGCCAGCCCGGCCAGTTCGCCATAGGTCTGTTCCAGGGTTTGCAGCCATTGGTGCACATGAGGGGAATGGTTGAAGCGCATGCCGGCCAGGGGATTGATGAGCCCGGCGGCAACCATGGAGGAGGCCGTGGCGTGGCCGTCGTCCACCACCAGAATCCGCTGCCGCCGCTGGGCCAGACGCCAGGCCAGCAGGCTGCCCGCCAGCCCCTGGCCGATGATGAGGTAATCGTAATGGTGTGCTGAAGACATTATACTGCGAGGTCAATCAATAATAATTCAGTCGCCAACATGAGCTACCTTACCCGCCCCCTGGATCAGAAGGGCATGCCCGCGGGCATTCCCTATATCATCGGCAACGAGGCCGCGGAGCGTTTCAGCTTCTACGGCATGCGCACCATACTGGTGGTGTTCATGACCCAGTATCTCATGGGCGCCGGGGGTGAGCTGGCGCCCATGAGCGACGAGGATGCCAAGGGCTGGTATCACCTGTTCGTGTCCGCCGTGTATTTTACGCCTTTGCTGGGCGCGATTCTCGCCGATGTCTGGTGGGGCAAGTACAAGACCATTCTGCTCCTGTCCCTGGTGTACTGTGGCGGACACCTGGCCCTGGCCCTGGACGACACCCGTCTGGGGCTGGCCCTGGGCCTGGGGCTCATCGCTCTGGGCGCCGGAGGGATCAAGCCCTGCGTGTCCGCCCATGTGGGCGACCAGTTCGGCAACAGCAACCGGGGGCTTATCAGCCGCACCTTCGGCTGGTTCTACATGGCCATCAACGTAGGGGCCTTTGCCTCCACCCTGCTCACACCCTGGCTGCTGAAACATCATGGCCCTCACTGGGCCTTTGGTGTTCCCGGGATGCTCATGGCCCTGGCCACCTTCATGTTCTGGGCCGGGCGCAACAAGTTCGTCCACGTGCCGCCTTCGGGCAAGGGCTTTCTTCGGGAGGCTTTCTCGGCCGAGAGCCTGCGCATCTTCGGGCGCCTGGCGCTCATTTACATATTCATCGCCGTGTTCTGGGCGCTGTACGATCAGACGGGATCATCCTGGGTGCTGCAAGCCCAAAAAATGGATCGGCATCTGCTGGGCTTCGAGCTGCTGCCATCCCAGATTCAGGCGGTGAACCCCCTGCTCATCATCATTCTCATTCCCCTGTTCAGCTATGTCATCTATCCGGCTCTGGGCAAGCTCATGAGGCTTACGCCCATGCGAAAGGTGGCCATGGGCTTCGGGCTGGCGGCGGCGGCTTTCGCCATCTCCTCCCTGGCCCAGGAGCGCATCGATGCCGGTGGCACGCCTGGTGTTTCCTGGCAGCTGCTGGCTTACCTGGTGCTTACATGCGGTGAGGTCATGGTGTCCATCACCGCATTGGAGTATTCCTATACCCAGGCCCCCCGGGCCATGAAGTCCTTCATCATGGCCCTGTTCATGCTGTCCGTCTCCCTGGGGAACATCTTCACCAGCGTGGTGAATTTCTTCATTCAGAACGAAGATGGCACCGTGATGCTGGAAGGCGCGGAATACTACTGGTTCTTCACGATTCTCATGGCGGTGACTGCGGTGATCTTTGCCGCCGTTACGCCCTTTATCAAGGACAGGACCATTCTGCAGGGTTGATAGGGGCCGGCGGGGTTCCGGGTCAGGGATGTCGGTGGCATGGATGCCACCGTCAAGCTCCCAGGGATGGGTTTTACAGCGTTCCCTGACCCGGAACCCCGCCAGCCCCAAGCCGCCGTGTCATGAATCGAATGGTATTGGAATCGATATCATCCTTGGATTCCGGAGGCTGCAAAGCAGGGTGTCATTCCCGCGTGGAGATGGATTCCAGGGAGCTGACTATGGCCTCCCGGGAAGCGTCCGCCAAGCCCCGGCGATCCAGCCCCGGGGAAGGGATGACGCCGGAGAAGCACACATGCACTTCGCTTCTGCGCCGGGCCAGGATGCCGAACAGGATGCGGAGGAAACTTTGTCCCTTGGTATAGGGCACCAGGGTATCCCGCTGGCCGCCGGCGCGGTAACACAGGGCCACCGGGATGACGGGGGCGCCGGCGTCGATGGCGGCGCCGAACAGGCGGGGAAAGAAACGCCGCACTTGGCTGCCGTCCGAGGTGGTGCCTTCGGGGAAGATGGCCATGCGCCGGCCTTCGCGCAGCCGCGTGGCGATGGCGTCTGAAATACGTCTTGCTTCGTGGTTGCCGCGGCGGATGAACAGGGTGCCGGAGGCCACGGCGAACCAGCCGATGATGGGCCAGTAGCGGATGCTGTTCTTGGACAGAAAGGCCGCGCCGGTAAGGGAATTGAGTACGGGAATGTCCAGCCAGGAGACATGGTTGGCCACCACCAGCCCGCTGTCTTCCGGGATCTTTCCATGAACGACAGTTTCCACACCCAGAATTTCCAGCAGCCGGCCGGACCAGCGCGCCACGGGCCCCGGGTCGGGAAAGGATACGCCGTCGGGCGCCTTGCGCTTGTGTATGGTCAGGCTCAGCCAGATGCCGTACAGGGTGTGCAGCAACAACAGCAGGAAGCGCCGGAAGATGCGAACCATCATCATGCCTGTCTTTGCCTCGTGTATTCATACATGACGATGGATGCGGCAATGCTCACATTGAGGCTTTCCACCCGGCCGAATTGGGGAATGTGAAGGAGGCGGATGTCCGGATAATCGTCGGGATCAAAGCTCAGCCCGGTTTCCTCGTGGCCGAAGATGAAGGCGCTTTTGTCCGGCAGGGGTTCTTGGGGCAGGGCCCGGCTGCCGCCGGGGGACAGGGCGTAGAGGCTGTAGCCCCGGGCCCGAAGATCCTCACGACTCTGCGGGAAATCATCGAAGAAACGCGCCGGCACCTGGCGAAAAGCGCCCTTGGCGGGGGAAGGGTCAAAGGGGCCAATGTCGATGAGTTGTACCTCGTGGGCGCCAAAGGCCTCGGCACTGCGGAAGATTTTTGGCACATTGTATCCCGCCTTGAGGTGGTCCAGCACGATGATGAACTCGTGTGCTCCGGGCCTGGCCAGCAGGTTGCGGCGCCGGTTCTTCTCGTAGGCGCGCAGCATCTGCTCGCGCCGCCGCTCACGCAGTTTGCGCGCCGACAGTTTTTCGGTCATTGGGTCGCTCTAAACTGTTAGAATAAGGGATTACCCCTATTGTTCATCCAGAAGCGCATTCTACCCCATGTCCAGCAGCAGCGAGCAGCCAACCCCATCCTTGCTAGAACAGGTCGATCTGCCGGAAGACCTGCGCCTGCTGGAGGCGGAGCAGCTGCAGCCCCTGGCGGACGAGTTGCGCGAGTTCCTGGTAAAGAGCGTGTCCCGCACCGGCGGCCACCTGGCGGCGGGCCTGGGCGTGGTGGAACTTACCGTGGCCCTGCATTACGTGTTTGACACACCTCGGGACAAGGTCATTTGGGACGTGGGGCACCAGGCCTATCCCCACAAGATTCTCACCGGACGACGGGAGCGCATGAATAGCCTGCGCCAGAAGGGCGGCGTGTCAGGCTTTCTCAAGCGCAGCGAATCCGAGTACGACGCTTTCGGCGCCGGGCATTCCAGCACCTCCATCAGTGCCGCCCTGGGCATGGCCGTGGCCGCCAAGCTGGAAGGCATACAAAGGGAGCATATCGCCGTCATTGGTGACGGCGCCCTTTCCGCGGGCATGGCTTTCGAGGCCCTGAACCATGCCGGCGCCCTGGATATGGATCTGCTGGTGGTGCTCAACGACAATGACATGTCCATCTCCAACCCCGTAGGGGCGGTGAGTAACTACCTGGCACGGGTGCTGTCCAGCCGTTTCTACAATCGCATGCGCGAGGGCGGCAAGAACGTCTTGGGCGTGATGCCCGGTATGCGTGACCTCATGGATCGCTGGGAGGAGCACATGAAAGGCATGCTCATTCCCGGCACCCTGTTCGAGGAGCTGGGCTTCAACTACATTGGCCCTATCGACGGGCATGATCTGCCCCTGATGGTGCAGACCCTGCGCAACATGAAGCGCATGCGCGGTCCGCGCTTTCTGCACGTGGTCACCCAGAAGGGCAAGGGCTTTGCCCCGGCGGAAGGCGACCCCTGCGTTTTTCATGGCGTGGGGCCTTTCGACCCGGACACGGGCCGGCAGAATGGCTCTGGTGGCAGTGGCAAGACCTACACCCAGGTATTTTCCGACTGGATTTGCCGGCAGGCCGCCGAAGACGAGCGCCTGCTGGCCATTACCCCCGCCATGTGCGAGGGGTCGGGCTTAGTGCGGTTTGCCAATGATTTTCCCAAACGGTATTTTGACGTGGGCATTGCCGAGCAGCATGCCGTGACTCTGGCGGCGGGCATGGCCTGTGATGGCCTCAAGCCCGTGGTGGCCATCTATTCCACCTTCCTGCAACGCGCTTATGACCAGCTGATCCATGACGTTGCCCTGCAAAACCTGGATGTCACCTTCGCCGTGGACCGGGCGGGCCTGGTGGGGGCCGACGGGGCCACCCATGCTGGAGCCTATGATCTGAGCTATGCCCGCTGCATTCCCAACTTATGCGTACTGGCGCCCGCGGATGAAAACGAGTGTCACCACATGCTTCAGGCCGCCTGGGAACACCCTGGGCCTGCCCTGGTGCGTTATCCCCGGGGCAAGGGGCCGGGAGTGGAAGTGGTGGTCGATGCGGCGCCTTTGCCCTGGGGCAAGGCGGAAATCCGCAGGGAAGGCCGTCGCGTGGCGCTACTGTGTTTCGGCAGCATGGTCAATACGGGCATGGAGGTGGCGCGGGAACTGGACGCCACGGTCATCAACATGCGTTTCATCAAGCCCCTGGACACGGCAATGGTGGAAGACATGGCGGCCCGTCATGAGCTGCTGGTGACCCTGGAGGAGAACGCCCTCATGGGCGGCGCCGGTTCCGCCGTGGCCGAGGCCCTCAACGCCCGTGCTGTCCAGGTTCCCCTGGTGCAGTTCGGCCTGCCCGACGAGTACCTGGAGCAGGCTACCCAGGCCGAGCAGCTGGAGATGGCGGGACTGACTGCCGGGCAGATTCTTGCATCGCTGCGTCAGCGGCTTGCCCGGTTTCAACAGCCGTAGGCCGGACTTCAGTCCGACAACGCTCCGTTTGTGGGCGCTATTGTCGGGCTGAAGCCCGACCTACATTCCAACAATAATCAATGGGGAATGGGTTTCTCGAAGAAATCAAAGAACAGCCACATCAGCAGTGAAGAGGTCACCAGGGTCAGCAGCATGGCCGGCGTGCCTTTGCGGAACCACAGTCCCGGCGTGATGCGCCAGTCCGCGTTGCCGGTTTCCTTGGCAATGCGCTCGGAAAGGGTGACGATGAATACGTTGGCGGTGGAGCCCAGATGCGTGCCATTGCCGCCCATGCCCACGCCAACGGCCAGCGACCACCACAGGGGAGAAACATTGATGCCCTGTTGTTCCATGCCCATGATGATGGGGATCATGGCGGCGGTGAAGGGGATGTTGTCGATCATGGCGGAAAGAATAGCGGCGACCCACATGAGCAGGATGGCTGCGAGGAGCAGGTCGGATTCCACGAAGGGACGGATGAACTGTCCCAGGTATTCGAGAAAATGGCTGTGTTCCACGCCGCCCACCAGAACGAACAGGGACATGAAAAACATCAGGAGGCTCAGTTCCACATCCTCCAAGGTGTCATCCATGTCCACATTTTTCGAGATTAGCAGCAGGATGGACAGGCCCAGCACCGCGACCACCCATGGCTCCCAGTGCAAGTGGTGATGGAAGATGAAGAACACCACCATGACGGCCAGTACCAGCAGGGACATGCGCCAGGTGTGGGGATCGGCCAGTTTTTCCCTGTCTTCAAAGCTGGGCTTTTCGGTCTTGCCGCTGAGTTCCTTGTTGAACAGGAACTTAAGCGCCAGAAGGATGGCGATCCAGGCCACTAGCACCAGACCACCCATCTTGATGAGGAAAGTGTTGAAATCGATATGCGCCGCTGAGCCTATCATCAGGTTGGGCGGGTCGCCCACCAGGGTGGCCACGCCACCTGTATCGGACAAAAGGGCCGCGGCCAGCAAGTAGGGAACCGGCGATGTTTTCAATGCCTGGGCAATGAGTACGATGAGGGGGCCGAAAATGACCACGGTAGTCACGTTATCCAGCAACAGGGAAATGACAGTGACCGCGGTGCCGAGGAGGGCCATCAGCAGGAACTGGCGCCCCTTGCTGAAGTCGGCAATGCGATAGGCCAGCACCTGAAAACCGCCCGTGGGGATCATGATGGCGACGATGGTCATCATGGCGCCGAGGAGGAATACCACGTTCCAGTCGATGGCTTCCAGGGCCATTTCAGGATTGTAGAAACCCATTAGTTGTCCCGCCAGTACCATCATGGCGGCGCCGCCCATGGCGAACTTGGTGCGGTGGAAACCATGCACCCCCTCGGTGAATATTCCGATGAAAGTGATGGCCAGTATGAAGCCGGAGACGGCCATGCTGCTGTTCCAGGTCAGGGTTTCAGTTATTGCTTCCATATCTTCACCAAGTGTTTCCAGGTGTATTCCAGACGGTTTCCAGGCTGTCAATAAGTGCCGGCAGGCGCCTTAGGATGATAAACAGGCCTGCTGGAAAAGGCCCTCTTGCCCCTGGAAAAGGCAAGAAGGCCAGGGCCGTAAGGTTGGGAAAAATCAGCTGCGCTCATGCATCATCTTGTCGATGATGGGGCCCAGGATGATCTCCATGGCGAAGCCCATTTTGCCGCCGGGTACCACGATGGTGTTGCGGCGGGACATGAAGCTGTCGGGAATCATGTTCAGCAGATAGGGGAAGTCGGTGTCGAACTTCTCCGGGTCGGCGAAACGGATGACCACGAAGCTCTCGTCCGGCGTGGGGATGTCACGGGCGATGAAGGGGTTGGAGGTGTCCACCGTGGCCACGCGCTGGAAGTTGATGTCCGTGCGGGAGAACTGGGGGGTGATGTGGTTGATGTAGTCCGGCATGCGGCGCATGATGGTTTCCACCGTGGCTTCAGCGGAATAGCCGCGTTCCTTGGCGTCGCGGTGAATCTTCTGAATCCACTCCAGGTTGACCACGGGGACCACGCCAATGCCCAGGTCCACGTGCGCCGCCACGTCGTTTTCCTCGGTGACCACCATACCATGCAGACCTTCATAGAACAGCAGATCGGTGCCGCTGGGGATGTCTTCCCAAGGCGTGAATTCACCGGGGTTCTTGTCCGTGCCCAGGCGTGCGTTGTGCTCGTCTGCCTCCTCCTGGCTGTGGAGGTAGTAGCGTTTCTGGCCGCTGCCGGTTTCGCCGTAGGTCTTGAACAGTTCCTCCAGCTTGTCGAAACGGTTGGCCTCGGGGCCGAAGTGGCTCAGACCCTCCTCGGCCATCTTGACCTTCATCTCTGCCCGGTCGTAGCGATGGAAGCTGTCGCCTTCCACGATGGCGGCATTGATGCCCTCACGGGTGAAGATGTGCTCGAAAGCGCGCTTTACAGTGGTGGTACCGGCGCCGGATGAACCGGTTACGACAACGACAGGATGTTTCTTGGACATGTGATCCTCCGGATACTAGAAAGAGATTGAATACGGAATAGTTCAATGGTTAAAGGCGCTGTTGCCCCACAGTGCACTTAACCGTTGAACCACGGAAACTAAGAACTATACCACAACACCAGCCTGGAAACCGCCTCTGGTTGTGGGTTTGTGATGTAAGAAATTGAATAATAAGGGAGTTTCAGAAGTGCTTTTGGAGTGTCTCTACCATGATGGGGGCTCCCCACGGGAGGTTGTCGCAACAGCCGGCAGCTTCCACTGGAAGCACGAGTCAGTTGCCTCTTCGCCGCCGGCGGGGTAGGGGCGGGCTAAAACAGATGGCTGTTCAACCAGAGGTGAGCGGCGATACTGGAGCCATAGCCAAGAGCAATCACAGGTGCCCATTTCAGGTGTCCAAAAAAGGTATAGGTTCCCCTGGCCTGGCCCATGAGGGCCACGCCAGCAGCTGAACCTATTGAAAGCAGGGAGCCGCCTACGCCGGCAGTGAGGGTCACCAGCAGCCATTGACCGGCAGACATGTCCGGCTGCATGGTCAGCACGGCGAACATTACCGGAATGTTGTCCACGATGGCGGACATCACGCCAACGGCGATGTTGGCTGGTGTTGCGCCCCACTGGGTGTACATGACGTCCGAGGCGAGGCTGAGATATCCGATGAAGCCCAGTCCCCCTACGCACAGTACCACGCCATAGAAAAAGAACAGAGTATCCCACTCGGCTCTGGCGACGCTGGCGAAAATGTCGAATGCCACGGGGTCGCCGATATGCCCGGCCTGATCGGCGGCTTCGGCGGTTTCGTCCCTGGTGCGGGTCTTGCGCAGGTAATAACCGAAGAATTGCAGGTAGGCCAGTCCGGTGAGCATGCCGATCACCGGTGGAAGCCGCAGGTAATTGTGGAAGAACACAGCGGTGGCAATGGTGAGAAGAAACAGCAAAACGATGCGTTTCGCGCCTCTTTTGGTGGTACCGGCTTCCGAGATGGGGGCTGGGTGGTTATTGGGTACTGCCAATCCCATGATGAAAGCGGGCACCAGCCAGTTGACCAGGGAAGGAATGAACAGGGCAAAAAATGACCAGAAATCGATCATTCCCTGGGGCGTGGTGATCTCCTTCTGCCACACCATGAGGGTGGTGATATCCCCAAATGGGCTGAATGCTCCCCCGGCGTTGGCGGCTACCACAATATTGATACAGGCCAGAAGGATGAACTTGTTGTTGTCGCCGCCCACGGCGAGTATAACGGCGCACATGAGCAGGGCGGTGGTCAGGTTGTCCGCGATTGGAGAGATGAAAAAGGCCAGTAAACCGGTGATCCAGAACAAGGCGCGGAACCCCAGTCCCTTGCGTACCAGCCAGATGCGCAGTTTCTCGAATACCAGTCGTTCGTCCATGGCGTTGATGTAGGTCATGGCCACCAGCAGGAACAGCATGAGTTCGGCATACTCCAGCAGATTGTGGCGTACAGCGTGTTCCGCCTCTGTGGTAAAGCCATGGTTCTGATATACCCAGGCGATGATGGCCCAGATGATGCCCGCGGCCATCATCACGGGTTTGGATTTGCGCAAGTGGGTGAATTCTTCCGCTATGACGAACAGGTAGGCGACGCAGAAAATCAGCAGGGAAGCGTATCCCGCCCAGTGATGGGTCAGGTCCAGGGAATGTGCGCCCTCTGCCCGGGCCAGGGCAGGCAATATGAACAGAAGCAGGCTGGGCAGAATGATCTTGGTCATCTGGGTTACTCCCTGGTGTCGAAAACATTTTCCGGTAGTGACGGTGCCCCGTCCTGGTAACGCGCGTGGCACCCTGATTATCAAGCGAAATCCGGAAACCAGTCAAAATGCGATGCTGAATAAATGCGGGCGGTGATTTGCCGCCTTTCGCTGTTCCGGTGCAAACGGTGCTTCCCCCTGGAAGAACAGTCCGCTCAGGGCATTCATCGGCGGCTAGGGAGCAAAGTTAACCCGAACATTTCACCCGGTCGCTGAAATATCAACCTAATTTATTGTATTTCATTAATAATTTTGGATTATCAGCAAAGTGCAAAATGTTGCCAGGCATTGCTGAACACGCCCTCGCACCGGTCTTGCCGTCCATCCGCGGTGGGGGTCGGAGTCAATTGGGAAGGATGTTGGGAAGAACCGATGGCATAGCACAACTTGATCCCGTTCCTTGTAACCGTTGGGGGGAAGATGACTCCGACCCCTTTAGCGTAATATTTCAGTACCGTACCAGTACCCTGTATTCCAGGGTGACAGAGTTTTCCGCGGGAATCTCGATAGCCCATTCCACCAGGTTGGCCGCCAGCTTCTGGTGTTTGTGGGATTCCCGCAGCATTTTCCAGTCACCGGGAATGGGCTCCTGCACCTTCACAGTCACGGGTTTGCTTTTGGCGTTCTTCAACTCCAGCCGGAAGGTGGCCTCTGCCGCGTAACTGTAGGGGTGGCCGTGGTTGACCTTCTTGTAGTTGACCTGCTTTTTGCTGGCAGTGACATCGAAGGCCTCGCCCAGCTTGAGACGTACCTGTTCGTTCTTAGGCGTGTGGTCGATGCGGTCCTCGCCCACGAACTGGGCGTTGCCCTTGCTGTCTTCCTTGTACACGCGCACGACACCCTTGGGCAGGGGCATGCCCAGGCCTTTTTCTTCGCGGTTCTCGAAGCTGACGTAGGCGGTTGCTTTGAGTTTCTGCCCCAGGCTGTCATAACGGCTGCGGTAGTAATAGTTCTGCCCCTCGAAAACCAGCTCCTTGCGGGCAGGAACGCCGCTGGCGTTGAGCAGGGCTACCTGCTTGGTCTGGTTGTCGGCGATGGTGGTGGGACGGTTCAGGGTATAGAGGTGGTACTCGAACAGGGATTCCTCCGCCATGGGAGCTGGCGCCTCGGCAGCCATCTCCATCATGGGGGCCTTCTTCAGGTAGCGCATGTTTTCCCGTACCTGGTGCACGTCGCCGGCCACCAGCTGCAGGCGGGCGTCGGGGTAGCTGGTGCCGCTGCGGTTGGTGAGTGTGACCCAGCCTGCCAGGTCCAGGGCGCTGTCATTCCTGTCCAGGTTGACCACATAGTCCGCCTTCCAGGAGAGCCCGCCGGACAAGTAGGAAAGCTCTAATTCCTGAGAGCCGGCGGCCTTGGTGGACAGCCGGGTGACCAGGGTGGGCCGGTCTCGCAGGTTGTCGGGTATGCCGGGGAAGATCCAACGTCCCTCGGGATTGGTTTCGATGCGCCCGCCGATTTCCGCCACCACGCCTTCATTGGTGCTGAGTACTTTTGCGGCTTCCCGTGTTTCCTTGCCTGTGGCGGGATTCATGCGGATGATCTCGACGGTCTTGCCCGTGTACTTCTCCAGCATCTTCTGCGGGGTCAGCAGGTCAAAGTTGAAGTTCTGCTCCAGCACGTTCAAGTCCCCGGGGGAACTGATGTTGCGCAGCAGGGCGGTTTCCGGGCGCATGTTAGCGCTGACCCCGCGTATGGCCAGGTCCAGGGTGCCGCCCGGAAGCTCCAGCCTGCGCCTGTCCCGGATCAGGGCCAGGTTTTCATTGTAGATGGTCACCGCCAGGGCGGTCTGGTCGTTGATATTCGAGATCATTTCGTCAGCCTGCAGGTTGCTGCCAACAAGGGCCGTGGCCAGGAGGGGAAAGAAAACAGCGTTCTTTGACATTGAGTGGCTCCGTTGGGAAACATATGTCGATATTACCCTAACAGGATGATGAAAAACTCCTTCCATGGAATTTTTCAACCACGGGCGCGGAAAGCATGGTTTCCGCTTCCAAGTCGTGAAAGCCAGGGATGGGCTTTTACGACATCCTCCCGGAGAGAAGGAGATGTCCTTGAATCAGGGCAGGGTCTTGCCGGGGTTGAGTATGCCCAGGGGGTCGAAGGCTTCCTTGAGCTGCCGCATCAGGGACAGGGTGGGGTCGTCGATTTCCCGGCTGACGAATTCGCGCTTCACCAGGCCGATGCCATGCTCGCCGGAAAGCGTGCCGCCCAGTCCCAGCACCAGGTCGAAGACCTGGTCCAGGCAGGCTTCCGCAGCCTTCATCTGGGCCGGATCATCCGGATCGATGAGCAGGTTGACATGGATGTTGCCGTTGCCCGCGTGGCCAAAGTTGACGATGGTGATGCCGTGTTTCTCCTCCAGTTCGCCCAGGCCGCCGATGAGCGCCGGGATGCGGGACACGGGCACCACCACGTCCTCGTTGATTTTCTTCGGTGCCACGTTGCGCAGGGCGGGGGACAGGGCTTTGCGGGTGCGCCACAGGGCCTGCACCTGTTCCCGGGTGGTGGCGGTTTCCACCCCCAGGCAACCGGGAATTTCCGCCGTGGCGGCAACCTGGGCCGCGGCATCGTCGATGGCGGCGGTGCTTTCCTCCAGCTCTATCATCAGCAGGGCGCCGGCGCCGGCGGCGATGCCCGGATCGGAATAGTTTTTCACCATGGCCAGGGCTTGGGCGTCCATGAATTCCAGGGCGGAGGGCGTGACAGGCTGGGCCATGATGGCGGAGACCGCGGCGGCGGCGCTGTTCACGTCTGTGTACACGGCCTGCAGGGTGCGCCGGGCCTGGGGCAGGGGCGACAGCTTCAGGGTGGCCTCGGTGATCACCGCCAGGGTGCCTTCCGAGCCGATGATGAGCCGGGTCAGGTCGTAACCCACCACGCCCTTGGTGGTGCGTACCCCCGTGCGCAGCAGCCGGCCGCTGCCGCTCACGGCATGCAGGCCCAGGGTGTTCTCCCGGCAGGTGCCGTATTTCACGGCCCGGGGCCCCGCGGCGTTGCAGGCCAGGTTGCCGCCGACGGTGCAGACGGCGGCGCTGGTGGGGTCCGGGGGCCAGAAGAAGCCGTGCTTCGCCGCGGCCTGCTGCAGGGCCTGGTTGGTGACGCCGGGCTGCACCCGGGCCAGTCGGTTGTCCGGGTCGATCTCCAGGATGCGGTTCATGCGCTCCAGGGACAGGGCCAGGCCGCCGGTCGGCGGGATGGAGGCGCCGGCGGTGCCGGTGCCCTTGCCCCGGCAGGCCAGGGGCAGCTGCCAGCGGTTGCAGTGCTCCAGCAGCGCCCGCACCTGCTCTTCGCGGCGGGCGAAGACCACGGCGGCGGGCAGGGACTGGCGCTGGCTGTTGTCGTAGCTGTAGGCCAGGGTATCGGCCGGGTGGGTGAGCAGGTCTTCGCCGGGGAAGAGTTCCCGCAATGCCTTCAGCTGCGCGGAAGAAAGGGAAGGCGACGGCTCATTCAATCGGCGTCTCCCAGCAACTGGGTGTCGATGAGATCGCAGAGGCAATGGATGACCAGCAGGTGAACTTCCTGGATACGCGCCGTGGAATCGCTGTCCACGCGGATCTCCACGTCGGCTTCACGCAACATCTCTCCCAGCCTGCCGCCGCCGCGGCCGGTGAGGGCGACGATCTTCATCTGCTGCTCTTCCGCGGCTTCCACCGCCCGCACCACGTTGAGGGAATTGCCGCTGGTGCTGATGGCCAGCAGCACGTCGCCGGGATGCCCCAGGGCGCCGATCTGCTTGGCGAAGACTTCCGCGAAGGCATAGTCGTTGGAGATGGAGGTGAGGGTGGAGCTGTCCGTGGTCAGGGCCATGGCTGGCAGCCCCGGGCGTTCCCGCTCGAAGCGGTTGAGCATTTCCGAGGAGAAATGCTGGGCGTCTCCCGCCGAGCCGCCGTTGCCGCAGGCCAGCACTTTGCCGCCGCCGAGGAGGCTTTGCACGATCATCTCCGCCGCCTCACGGATTGGGGTGGCCAGCAAGGGCAGGCAGCGCTGCTTGGTGGCCATGCTTTCCTGGAAGAGTCTTTCGATGCGCTGGTCGAGGTTCAAGGCGTCTGTCCGGCTGATGGGCTACTGGAGCGCGTTGCGTATCCACTGGATCTGGTGCTCCGGGTCGATGCCGATTATATCGAATCGGCAGGCCGGCGTATGGTTCAATTGCTGCAGGTAGTGCTGGGCGGCGCGCAGCAGCTTCTGTTGCTTGGCCGGAGTCACGGATTCCACGGCGCTGCCGTAACCGGGGTGACTGCGGTAGCGCACCTCGATGAACACCAGCTCCGGGCCGTCTTCCATGATCAGGTCGATTTCCCCGGCCTTGCAGCGGTAGTTTCTTTCCCGCAGCTTCAGCCCCCGGCTTTCCAGCCAGCGGCAGGCCAGGGACTCGGCGGCTTCACCTTTGCGCAGGTGCCGGGCTTTCATTGGGGCCTTCCATGCCGTCATCCGGAATTTCTTTCGGCACCACCTGCACGTTCCTTTCCCTCGGCGTGACGCCCAGCACCCGGGGAGGGTTTTCCAGGGACACCCAGGTCATGCGCCGCAGCAGCTGGCGCTGTTCATTCAGATACAACAGGCCGGTGCGCCCCGGGAAAGGCTCAGCTTCCCTGCTTTCCAGGCTGCGCAGCAGGGGCAGTACCTTGTAAGCGTCCACACCCATGGGCACCAGGCGCAGGTACTTGCGCGTTCTGGGAGGCAGGCTGGCTTCCAGGGCTGTCCGCGACAGGGGGTCTCCGGGTTTGTCTTCCAGTATCCAGGGCATCTCCGGCAGCATCAGGCCCGCCAGGTCGAAACTTTCATCATGATCGAGGCGGCCCCTCCAGGCCCTGGAGGTGGTGAAAACCGGCAGATCTTCCGCATAGTGAAACTGGATCATGGGGCGGATCTGGCGCATCTGCCGGTTGTTGCCGATGGCAAAAACAAAGTCGATGCCCCGGGGCGGCAGTTCATAGTCCACTTCCTCCAGTCCTTCTTCCTTGGCCTTTTCCTGGGCTTCCTTGAGCTTTTCCAGCTGAGCCTTGCGTTCCTCGGCCATCACCAGTTCGGCAACGGGCGTGGAATAGTCGCCACTGGCGGGGTCGTAGTCGCGGGTGCGCATGCTGGTGCCGCCCAGGGCGCGCCAGGCTTTCATGAAGGCGCCCGCCATGCGCTTGCCCAATGGGGTCGCAGGATAGAGCAGAGCGGGCTGGGAGTATCCCTGCCAGGCGGCCCAGATGGCGACCTGACGGGCCTCGTCCTCGGGTGACAGGGAATACTGGTACAGGCCCTGGGGTGGAATGCTGTCGGTGTTGACCTGATTCAGGGCGAGCACGGGGAGCGGCAGGCTGCCTGCCCGGGCCAGCTGTTCCACCGCGGGCTTGGCCAAGGGGCCGATGACGATGCTGGCGCCCTCGTCGGCGGCCTGGTTGAGCAGGGGCCAGACCTGCTCGGGATTGCTGGAATCGTAGAAGCGGATGGGCGGCCGGTTTTCGTCGGGGTCGGCATACCAGGCGGCCAGCAGCCCGTCCCTGATGGTGGCGGCGGCCCTGGCGTAGGGGCCGCTCAGGGGCAGCAGCACGGCTATCTGGTTCACCTCCAGGGGCGCGCGCTGCTGCTGCAGCCGGAAATAGCTGGTCAGCAGCTGCGGCAGGGCGGGGTGATCCGGGAACAAATCCCGCCATTCGCGATAGGGGGCGATGATCTCTTCCGGCGTGCTGGGAAAATCCCGCAGCAGGGCGGCAAGCTCCATCCAGCCCCTGGTGGTGCTGTCAGCGTCGGGCATCTGTTCCTGCAGGTCCCGGGGACGGAAGCGGGTCAGGGTATCCAGTATGCCGAGCTGGGTCTGCAATTGCTGTTCGTCGTCCTGCTGCAGTCCGTCCAGGACCATGAGTTCCCTGGCATAGGGCAGTTTTTGCTGCAATTCCTTCAAGGCAGCGGCCCGCAGGCTGTGATAGCGGATGGCGGCGTCCCGGGAGGCGTTTTTCGGCAGGACCTGGAGGATTTCCAGCACGGTTTCCGGCTGATGCCTTTCCAGGGCCAGGCTGGCGCGTACCAGTTCCAGCCGGAAGCTTTCCCTGCTAGGCAGGGCAGCAGGCTGAATCTGCTTGAGCAGGGCTTCGGCCTTGTCAAGCTGCCCATCATGAATCAGACTGTCGGCTGCCAGCAGCTGGTAGAGGGCGCGGTTGTCCGCCGGGGCGCGATTCACGAGATCCAGGTAGAGTTCGGCGGCTTCCTGGTAGCGCTGTTCCTCGTAGAGCCTGGCTGCGTGAACCGCCTGGGGATCCGTGGGGACGGTTGGCTTGACCGGCGTGGTCTCACATCCTGTGAGTAGTGCCAACAGAAGGAATGGAAAGAGGATATACCGTGAATACTGTCTGCTGCGCATTGTCCATGTGCCACGAGTTGCAAGGCAGCAGAGTATCCGATGCCGGAGGGCGGAGTGTCAAATAACAGGGGTACACTTTATATAGTCGCTACGCCCATCGGCAACCTGGACGATATCAGCCTGCGTGCCATCCGTGTGCTGGGGGAAGTGGATCGTATTGCCGCGGAAGACACCAGGCGCAGCCGCCGTCTGTTGCAGCATCATGGCATAGACAGGCCCATGCTGGCCCTGCACGAGCACAACGAGCGTCGGGCGGTGAAGGGGGTGTTGCAGTTGCTGGAGCAGGGGCAGGATGTGGCTCTGATCTCCGATGCCGGCACGCCCCTGGTCAGTGATCCCGGTTTTCCCCTGGTGCGGGCCTGCCGTGAGGCAGGCATCAGGGTATCACCGCTGCCCGGCCCCAGCGCCGTCATTGCCGCCCTCAGTGTCTCGGGCCTGCCCGTGGACAGCTTCTGTTTTCACGGTTTCCTGCCGCGCAGCCCCGGTCCCCGGCGGGAGCGGCTGCAGGCCCTGGCGGCGGAGCCTTCCACCCAGGTGTTCTACGAATCTTCTCACCGCATCCTCCATGCTCTGCGCGACATGGTGGAGGTGCTGGGCGCCGGGCGGGAGGTCTGCGTGGCCAGGGAGCTGACCAAGCAGTATGAGGATGTCATGCAGGGCCCTCTGGCCGAGGTGCTGGCTATGGTGGAGGCGGACGACATGCGCCAGCGTGGAGAATTCGTGGTGATCCTGGCCGGCGTGCCGGAGCGTGACGGGAATCTTCCCTCGGCGGAAGCCATGCGGGTGCTGGATGTCCTTCTCGAGGAGCTGCCTTTGAAGCAGGCATCGGCCCTGGCGGCGCGCATCACGGGAGAGAAAAAGAACCTGCTGTACAAGCTGGCCCTGGAAAAACGCTGAGTTCCGGCCCCTCGCTGTGCCGCGCACGGGACGTGGAAAAACGGTGTTTCAAACAGAAATGCGAGAATCGTTGAAAACGGATTGCTTGACGGTCTCGATATTTGGCTGGAGGAGATCATTTGATGATGTCGATATTGATGCCCCGGGTTCTGTCATACTTATTAACCCGGCAACCAAATATATCGTCCTCAGCCGCCCTGTCCGCGCGGGTGGCAAGGCATCAACGCGCCGCTGTAGCCCCCCTACAGCAAGTGTTGATAACGCAGTCCACCCGCGCGGACAGGGCGGCCTTCCTTTTTGTTTTCAATTTGTTAGGTGCTTCAAACAGGGCGCCTCTCTGCGTTGCGGCTTTTGACAAGGGCTTGCCATTGCCTGCAAGCCGCGCCTTGATACGCGCCCTGTTTGAAGCACTGAGGGCGACATATTTGGTCGCCGGGTTAATAGTGTTTGTCATCTTCCCCGCATTCTCCGGCGAGGGGATGGCGGCCTCTCTGACAAACCTTCAAGCTGCTGTTGTGCACCCCCTTTCCCCGTCATTGCGCTGGCAGTCCACCAATCCCGGCGGAGGGGGAGCGTTCAATGCCATTGGCGCCGGTCCCACGGGCATCATCCTGGTGGGTAGCGACCTCAGCGGGGCTTACCGTTCCCTGGATGGCGGTCGGACCTGGGATGTCATCGGCGCTTCCCGAGGCCTGACCGTAACCCATGTCAGCGGGCTGGGGTTCGACCCCCTTGATCCGCAAATCCTTTACCTGGGCACGGAAAACGGTGTTTTCCGCAGTACCGATGCCGGGGCGTCGTTCGTTCCGGTATTGAGCCATGGTTACATCACGGATATCAAAATCGCATACAGCAATCCCAATGTGGGCTATATGGCTCATCACTCACAGTACGATGTTGCCGACGGAACAATCTACAAGACCACCGACCGTGGTAAGAGCTGGTGGAGAGTCAGCAACAGCACCCTGCCCAACGGCCTCCATATCCTCAAACTGGCCGTGGATTGGAGAGATGAAGAATCGCTCTACCTTTTGGCCGGGGAGGGGCGTTTCGCCTGCGGCCCGGCCATGCTCTATCAGAGTGCCGACGGGGGCAAGACCTGGAAGCGCATCGCCGCCAAACTGGGGCAGATTGCCGATATGGCTCTGGCTCCCAACGACCCCGACAGGCTTTATGTCACCACCTACGGTGATGTCTGGGATTCCGGCTACCGGTGCATAACCGACGATCCTGATGGAGGATATCTCTACGAGGGGCGTTTCAACGGCGCCTGGGAATGGATGCGATTGACCGGCGAGAACGATCTGGGGAGCCGCAACCTTCTGGTCTGGCCCGATGCCGATGATCAGCACGCCCTTCGCGTGATCGACATGGACTATCCCGAAATCTGGGAGACTGTTGACGGCGGCGCCAACTGGCGACAGCTCGGCAGCAAGGCAGATTGGAATCCTGGCTGGGCGAGTGTGGATTCCGCCTACGGCACCAGTTTCAACGGTGACGCCAAGACCCTGGGCATGGATCTCTCCGATCCCGATGCCCTGCTGTGGGTTGATTCCCAGTTTGTCTGGGTTACCCGTGACGACGGACGATCCTTTGAACCCTTGTACTCCGACGAACTTGCCCCCGGCCGTTGGCGGTCGCGGGGGGTGGACAATATCGTGCCCTTTGGACTGGCTCTCAATGCCGACTCGAGCCATGTCTATCTGGCCATGCCGGATTTGGGCTGCTTTCGTAGCGATGACGGGGGCAATACCTGGCAGAACTGCAATGATGCGCGCTACGTAGGGAGCTGGAATGGTGACGGCGGCAACAGCATGACAGTTGCCGCCGACCCGACACGGCCGAACGTGGTCTGGATCACCCAAGCTGAAGAGATAGACAGCCCCCACACCCTGCTGCGCAGCGATGATTACGGCATCAGCTGGAAGCCGGCCAATACCGGCTTGCCTGATGGTATTCCTTCCGGCTTGAGCGTTGATCCCCATAGCCCGGAGGGAGCGCGCACCTTGTTTATCACTGTTGATGGCGATGTGTACCGCAGCCGGGACGACGGACAGCATTGGGACTTGGTGTTGGATTGCAACGGCTGCCGCCACATCGCCGTGGATGCCCATGATGGGCGCCTGGTCTACGCCGGGGGGGAAGCGGGGTTTTGGCGTTCCACGGATGGCGGGGATTCGGGCACCTGGGAGCAAACCGGCTTGCCGGAAATGACAGGCGCTCTGGGAGATGAGTTCTGGGATGCCTATTGGGAAGGCGTGGCCGCCATCCAGCCCGATCCTTTCCATGCGGATTGGGTCTATGTGGCGGTTTTCGGCGAGGGGCGGGGCTTGTATCGCAGCAAGGACGCCGGTCGGAACTGGGAACATCTGCTGACCGATGACTACCTGCGCGACATGGCTGTCTCACCCATCGATCCCGACCTGCTCTTTGCCGCCTCCAGCAGCGCGCTTTACTCCGGTGGTTATGCCCCGGCGTCACGTGGCGTCGTCACCAGCTCTGATGGAGGCAGGACCTGGTCCTCGTTCAATGACGGGCTGTCCTGGCCTTTCGCCAGCCTGTTGGTAATGGAGTCCAGGCCTCCGTACATGCTCTGGCTTGGCTCCCCCGGGACGGGTTATTACCAGCGCATGCATGCCCGCAGAAAGGCGATAATACAGGAATAGGCATGGGAACCCGGCTTTTCGACCGCTTGTGTGATTGGATTGCCTGGTCCCGGATCTTGCTTGAAAGATACTTGCAATCTCCCCCTGTTGCCTATATTTTCCATGACGGGAAGACGGTCGGATAGTCGCTGTTGCTTGTCAACGGAGGAAAGTCCGGGCTCCACAGGGCAGGTCGCCAGGTAACGCCTGGGAGGCGCGAGCCTACGGAAAGTGCCACAGAAAATATACCGCCTGTCATGATCTTGACAGGTAAGGGTGAAAAGGTGCGGTAAGAGCGCACCGCGCTGCCGGTAACGGCAGTGGCAGGGTAAACCCCGACCGGAGCAAGACCAAATAGGGAAGCATTGCCGTTGCCCGCGGCCGCTTCCGGGTAGGTTGCTTGAGGCGTCCGGTGACGGGCGTCCCAGATGAATGACTATCACGGCAGTTTCGGCTGCTGACAGAACCCGGCTTACAGACCGTCTTCCCCCCTTTCTTTTGCCATTCGGCTCACATTTTTTCCATCCATTCGGCAAGACATCCTCATAAACTACTTTAACTTGCGTCTGCAGGTTGCTGTTTGTTGTTCCTTTTTTCTCATATTCGTTTTGTTTCGTAAGCCGTTGAGAACTAAGCATTTTTTCTCCGCATCTGCTTGACCCGGTGGGGTGTAGGGCCTATTATTCGAATCAATGTGGGGAATTGTGGGGAAAAAGGGGTAATTGTGTTTCTAGGGATCAACACCTTGAATCTGGATGCCAAGGGGCGTCTGGCCATTCCGGTCAAGTACCGGAAGGAGCTGGTCGGTCCCGAGGACGCCGGCGTGGTGGTGACGGTGAATCCTTATGAGCGCTGCCTGTGGCTCTATCCCCGGAGCGAATGGCAGGAGGTTGCCCGCAAGGTGATTTCCCTGCCGGACTTGAAAAAACAGAACAAGAGCCTGAAGCGGCTGTTGCTGGGGCATGCCTCGGAACTGGATCTGGACGGACAGGGACGCATTCTGCTCAGCGCCAGTCTCCGTGAATATGCGGGCATGGAGAAGCCCGTGGCCCTGGTGGGGCAGGGAAACAAGTTCGAGATCTGGGCAGAGGATGCCTGGTTCGCGACCCGTGACGATTGCCTGGAAACGGTGATGCCCGGTGACGAGGCCGAGCTGTCGGAAGAGCTGGCGAACCTGGCCCTGTAGATGAATGGCTTGCATCTGCACAAGCCAGTACTGTTCGAGGAAGCGATAGATGCGATGAACATCCGGCCCGACAGTTGTTGCATGGACGGCACCTTTGGCCGTGGCGGCCACAGCGGCGCCATACTGGAGCGCCTGGGAGAAGGCGGCTGCCTCATCGCCCTGGACAAGGACGAGGCTGCCATCGCCCACGGACGAAAACGGTTTGCCGGAGACGACAGGCTGCGCTTGGAGCATTGCAGTTTTGCCGATCTGAAGAAGGTTGCGGAAAAGCATGGCGTGGCGGGCCGCGTGGATGCCGTGCTGCTGGATCTGGGGGTGTCTTCTCCCCAGCTGGATGATGCGGAAAGAGGCTTTAGCTTCCAGCAGGAAGGCCCTCTGGACATGCGCATGGACAGAAGCAGCGGCCAGAGCGCGGCGCAATGGCTGGCTACGGCGGAAGAGCAGGAAATCGCCCGGGTGCTGTGGGAGTTTGGCGAGGAACGTTTTTCCCGGCGTATAGCCCGGGCCATTGTGGCGCATCGCCGGGAAGAACCCCTGCGTACCACCACGCAGCTGGCGCGGCTGATCCAGCGCGCCAGCCCTGTGAAGGACCGCCACAAGCATCCGGCCACGCGCAGTTTCCAGGCCATACGCATCCATGTGAACAGGGAGCTGGACGATTTGCGCGAAGGTCTGCGCCAGGCGGTGGACGTGCTGGCAACCGGCGGCAGGCTGGTGGTCATCAGTTTCCATTCCCTGGAAGACCGTATGGTGAAGCGCTTCATGCGCGAGCAGTCCCGGGGCGAGGTCATGCCGCGGGGGGTGCCGGTGCGGGATGCCAGTCTGAAGCCCGGTGTGCTCAAACTGGTGGGAAAGGCGGTTCGCCCCGGCAGGCGGGAACTGGAGGAGAACCCCAGGGCGCGCAGCGCCATTATGCGGGTGGCTGAAAAGCGCCCATGAAACGTTCGCGCAAGGTCATGCTGGTGCTGCTGACGCTGGCGGTACTGGTATCCGCCATAGCGGTGGTGCACAGCAAATACCGTTCCCGGGTGTTGTTCAGGGAATTGAAGAAACTGGATGCCCGGATCGACGAAGTGGATATCGAATGGGAGCAGCTGCTACTTGAGCATGGCGCCTGGGGAACGCCGGCGCATATCGAGGCAAGCGCCCGGAAACAGTTGAAAATGCGTATGCCCAGGGCAGACGAAATCGTGATCATCAAGGAGCAACATGGTGGCTAGGCGCGAAAAGCGGGCGAGGAGGCAGAAGCAGGCGGAAGCCCTGCCCAAGGCCTACGTGGGTCGTCGCCGGGTGGTGCTGACCATCTTCATGGTGGCCGTGTTCGGCCTGATATGGCGGGCTGTGGACCAGCAGATCTTCGAGCGGGATTTCCTCCAGTCCGAGGGGGATCACCGGTACCTGGACCGGGTGAAAGTGCCTGCCCATCGTGGCGCCATCACCGACCGCAACGGCGTGGTGCTGGCCATGAGTACGCCGGTGGATTCCATCGCTGCCAACCCTCGCCTGCTGCGTCCCGACGCCAATACCCTGCAACCCCTGGCCCGGGCCCTGGATATCGGACTGGATGACCTGCGCCGCAAGCTGGCGCGGTACAGCCACAAGCATTTCGTCTATCTGCGGCGGCGCATGCCGCCGGAAGAGGCGCAGCGGGTCATGGAAGTGGCAAGGAAACATCATATCAACGGCATTCAGGCCACCCGTGAATATCGGCGCTTCTACCCCGACGGGGAAACCTTTGCCCATGTCATCGGCTTCACGGATGTGGATGACATCGGCAGGGAAGGGCTGGAGCTGGCCTTCAATGAACAGCTGGCCGGCAAGCCCGGGCTCAAGCGCGTGCTGCGGGATGGCCGCCGTCAGGTGGTGGCGGACGTGGAGAGCCTGCGCATGCCCCAGCCGGGCAAGAATCTGGCTTTGAGCCTGGACCAGCGACTGCAGTACATTGCCTACCGGGAACTCAAGGCCGCCATCAGCCGGCACAACGCCCTGTCAGGATCCGTGGTCATGCTGGACGTGAAGACCGGGGAAGTACTGGCCATGGTCAACCAGCCGGGTTACAACCCCAATGCACCGCGCAAGCGCGTGGACGGACGCATGCGTAACCGGGCGGTCACCGACGTGTTCGAGCCGGGGTCCACCATGAAACCCCTCACTGTGGCCGTGGGGCTGGATCTGGGCATCATCCGGGAAGACTCCCGTATCGACACCAGTCCCGGATATTTCAAGGTCGGTCGCCACCAGGTGAAAGACCATAACAACCTTGGATTGGTGGATATCGAGACCATCATCAAGAAATCCAGTAACGTGGGGGCGGGCAAGATTGCCCTGTCCCTGCCGCGGGAAAAGTTCCATGATTATCTGGCCGCCCTGGGTTTCGGCAAGAGTACCGGCAGCGGTTTTCCCGGCGAGGCAAGGGGGCAGCTGCGCCCGGCGGCCAACTGGGCGCGCATTGATCAGGCCACCCTTTCCTTCGGATACGGCATCTCGGTTTCCGTACTGCAACTGGCCCAGGCCTACGCCGTGTTGGCCAACGATGGTGTGCAGCTTCCCGTCACCCTGTTGCGCCGTGACCAGGTGCCGGAAGGCCGGCGGGTGTTCAGCGTCAAGACAGCCCGCGCCGTGCGCCGCATGATGGAATCCGTGGTCTCCGAGGGCGGCACCGCCACCCGGGCGGCGGTGGCTGGTTACCGTGTGGCCGGAAAGACCGGCACGGTGAAGAAGGCAGGCAAGGGTGGATATTCCCAACGTAAATACCTTTCCCTGTTCGCCGGCATGGCGCCGGCCAGTGATCCGCGGCTGGTAGTGGTGGTGATGATCAACGAGCCCCGGGGCAAGCAGTACTATGGCGGGCTGGTGGCAGCGCCGGTGTTTTCCGCGGTGATGGATGATGCCCTGCGGCTGCTGAACGTGCGGCCGGACAATCTTGCCACGCGCAAGGCCGTGCGCCTGGCGGGCGGGGAGGTGAAGCCTTGATGGCCAGGGCGCAACAACCCGATTGTCGCTGGCTGGCGGGAGAACTGCTTTCCGATCTCTGTTTGCCGGAGGGGGGGTGGCAGAATATCCCTTTGTCGGATCTGACCCTGGACAGCCGCCAGGTTCGGCCGGGCAGTCTGTTCCTGGCGCTCGAAGGTAGCCGTGGCCACGGTCTCAGCTATCTGTCCCAGGCGTTGGATCAAGGTGCTGCCCTGGTTCTGGCGGAGGTTTCGGATCAGTGGCCCGCGGAGAATATCCGTAGCCTGGAGGCTCGGGTGCCTGTGCTGCCGGTGGACAAGCTGGGAGAGCGGGCCAGCCAGATTGCCGCCCGTTTCTTCGGTGATCCGGCGGCCCGGATGCGCATGATCGGCGTCACCGGGACCAACGGCAAGACCAGCGTGAGCCTGTATCTTGCCCAGGCCCTGCCGGAGCACTGGCGTTGCGCGGTGACCGGCACCACAGGCAACGGCTTTCCCGGTGAACTTCAGCCGGCCACCCATACTACGCCGGATGCGGTGGAGGCCCAGCGCATTCTTGCCGGCCTGCGGGAACAGGGGGCGGGAGCCGTGGCCATGGAGGTCTCTTCCCATGCCCTGGACCAGCATCGCTTGGCGGCAGTGCCTTTTCACACGGCGGTATTCACCAATCTCAGCCGCGATCACCTGGACTACCACGGTTCCATGCGGGCCTACGCGGCGGCCAAGCAGCGCCTGTTCGATGCCCCGGGGCTGGAGCTGGCGGTAATCAACACCGACGACGACGCGGGCGCGGCTCTGCTGGAAAAACTCAAGGGCCGGGTGCGCACTGTGGCCTGTCACAGCGGTGGACGCACCCTGGGCGCGGACGAGTTCATCCGCCTGGAAGCCCTGGAAACCCGCTCCCAGGGACTGCTGCTGCAGCTTTCCTCTTCCTGGGGGCTGGCCGAAATCCACAGCCGCCTGCTTGGTGACTTCAATGCCGTCAACCTGATGCTGGTGCTGGCCGTACTGCTCGCCTGGGAGGTCCCCATGGAAGACGCCTTGGCCCGGCTGGAACGCCTGGAAACCGTCCCCGGCCGCATGCAGACCTTTGGCGGTGAAGGCCAGCCCCTGGTGGTGGTGGATTACGCCCATACTCCGGATGCCCTGGGCAAGGCTCTGTCCTCCCTGCGCGCCCATTGCCGGGGGCGGCTGTTCTGCGTGTTCGGCTGCGGCGGCGACCGGGACCGGGGCAAGCGTCCGCAGATGGGGGCGCTGGCCGAGGCCATGGCCGATCGGGTGGTGGTCACTGATGATAATCCCCGCCACGAGGCTTCCGCCGCCATCATTGCCGACATCCTCGAAGGCATGGAGCAGCCCGGTGCAGTGCTGGTGCAGCCGGATCGCGCCCGGGCCGTCGCCCTGGCCATCGGGGAGGCGGCGCCTGGCGACATCGTGCTGGTGGCAGGCAAGGGGCACGAAACCTGGCAGCAGGTGGGTGAGCTGCGCCTGCCCTTCAGCGACCTGGAGCAAGTGCGCCTTTGCCTGGAGGGTTCGGTATGATCAGTTTCCGGCTCTCCGAGCTGGCAGTGGCCACCCATGGCGTGGTGCTGGGCAATGACGTGAGCATTGCTTCCGTGAGTACCGACAGCCGCCGCCTGAAGCAGGGTGACCTCTACGTGGCCCTGAAAGGCCCCCGCTTCGACGGGCATGATTATGTCGCGGATGCGAAAAGCCGCGGGGCGGCGGCCGCCATGGTGAGCCGTGACCTGGACATGGATCTGCCCCGCCTGCAGGTGGAGGATACCCGCATCGGTTTGGGCCGCATGGCAGCGGCCTGGCGCAGGCGTTCCAGGGCCAAAGTGGCGGCGGTGACCGGCAGCAACGGCAAGACCACGGTGAAGGAGATGCTGGCCGCCATCCTGGCCCGCCGGGGCAGTACCTTGGCTACCCTGGGCAACCTGAACAACGACATCGGCCTGCCCCTGACCCTGTGCCGCCTCCAGGATGAGGTGTTTGCCGTGGTGGAGCTGGGGGCCAATCATCCCGGTGAAATCGACTACCTGAGCCGTATTGCCCGTCCCGACGTGGCCATACTCAACAATGCCGGCCGTGCCCACCTGGAAGGCTTTGGCGACCTTGAAGGCGTGGCCCGGGCCAAGGCCGAGATTCTCAACGGCCTGGCCGATGACGGGGTGTTCGTATACAACGCCGACGACCCTTTTGCGCCCCTGTGGCGGGAGCTGGCCGGGAACCGCGCCAGCCTGGGCTTTGGTCTTTCAGAAGATGCCCAGATCCGCAGTCCGGACGCGGCCGCCCGGCTGGTCTGGGACGAGGAAGGCTTCCATAACGAGTTTTCTGTGCACACGCCGACTGGCGAATTGCAGATCCGTCTGCGGCTGGCGGGCGAACACAACCGCATGAACGCCCTGGCCGCCATAGCCGCGGCCCAAGTGCTGGGCGCGTCCCGGGAAGACATCGAGGCCGGGCTGGCTTCCCTGCCGCCCGTGCCGGGACGTCTGTACAGCCGCCGGGGACCTGGTGGCATGCGCGTCATCGATGACAGCTACAACGCCAACCCGGACTCCGTGCGCATGGCCATCGCCCTGTTGCGCCTGGCCCCTGGACGCCGGGTGCTGGTGCTGGGCGACCTGGGGGAGCTGGGGGCGGATGCGCCGGCCCTGCATGAAGAACTGGGCGCGCATGCCAGGGAGGCCGGCGTGGAATGCCTGTTTACCTGTGGGGAACTCAGCGCCCTTTGCAGCCGGGGGTTCGGTGAAGGGGCAGCGCATTTCTCCACCCGTGAGGAACTGCTGGATTTCCTGGCCGCGGAGCTGGATGAGGCGGACACGGTGCTGGTCAAGGGCTCCCGGGCGGCGGCCATGGAGAAAGTGGTGCAGGCTTTGTGCGGGGGGGATGTGACATGCTGATCTGGCTGGCAGATTACCTGGCCCGGTTCGACCCCGCCTTCAAGGTGTTTCACTACATCACCCTGCGGGCCATCCTTGGTGTGCTCACGGCCCTGGTCATTTCCTTCCTGGTGGGGCCGGTGATGATCCGCCGCCTGAGCCAGTACAAAATCGGCCAGACCGTGCGCGACGACGGCCCCGAAAGCCATTTTTCCAAGGCGGGCACCCCCACCATGGGCGGCGCCCTGATCCTGGTGGCGGTGTCCATCGCCGTGCTGTTGTGGGCGGATCTGGGCAACCGTTACATCTGGATCGTGCTGCTCACCACCCTGGCCTTTGGCATCGTGGGCCTTATCGACGACTACCGCAAGCTGGTGCTGCGGGATTCCCGGGGCCTGCCCGCACGCTGGAAATACCTGGGCCAATCCCTGTTCGGTTTCGGTGCGGCCGTCGCCCTTTATGTAACGGCCAGCCTGCCGGCGGAAACCCAGCTTATCGTGCCTTTCTTCAAGGATGTGGTGCTGGATCTGGGGCCGGCTTTCGTGCTGCTCAGCTATTTCGTCATCGTGGGCACCTCCAATGCGGTCAACCTCACCGACGGCCTGGACGGCCTGGCCATCCTGCCCACGGTGATGGTGGCCGGCGCCCTGGGGGTGTTTGCCTATGTGTCCGGTCATCTGTACCTGTCCAAATATCTGCTCATTCCCTACCTCCCCGGGGTGGGAGAGCTGGCCATCTTCTGCGGCGCCCTGGTGGGGGCGGGCCTGGGCTTTCTGTGGTTCAACGCCTATCCCGCCCAGGTATTCATGGGTGACGTGGGCGCCCTGGCCCTGGGCGCGGCCCTGGGGGTAGTGGCCGTGGCCGTGCGCCAGGAGCTGGTGCTGTTCATCATGGGCGGGGTGTTCGTGGTGGAAACCGTGTCGGTGATTCTCCAGGTGGGCTCCTACAAGCTCACCGGACGGCGCATCTTCCGCATGGCGCCCCTGCATCATCATTTCGAGCTGAAAGGCTGGCCGGAGCCGCGGGTCATCGTGCGCTTCTGGATCGTCACGGTCATCCTGGTGCTCATCGGCCTGGCGAGTCTGAAGATAAGATGATGGCGAACGCACTGCAAACGGATCAGCTGCCGAAACGGGCCCTGGTGGTGGGCCTGGGCAAGACCGGTCTGTCCTGCGCCCGTCATCTCAGTGCCCGGGGGCTGCAGGTGGCAGTCACCGACAGCCGCGAGCAACCTCCCTGCCTGGAAGCCCTGCGCCAGGAACTGCCGGATGTGGGCCTGTTTCTCGGCGGATTCGATGAGGCCCTGTTCGCCAACGCCGATTTGCTGGTTCTCAGTCCCGGCGTGCCCCTGACGACGCCTGCTGTGGCCCATGCCCGGGACAAGGGCGTACCCGTGCTGGGGGACGTGGAAATCTTCGCCAGGGAAGTGCAGGCCCCGGTGGCGGCCATTACGGGCTCCAATGGCAAGAGTACGGTGACCACGCTTCTGGGACGGATGGCCAGGGCAGCCGGCCGGCGCGCCGCCGTGGGCGGTAACCTGGGCGAGCCGGTGCTGGATTTGTTGGACCAGGACAATGAACTCTATGTGCTGGAGCTGTCCAGTTTCCAGCTTGAAACCACCCGCTCCCTGGCGCCAGAAGTGGCGGTGGTGCTGAACATTTCCGCGGATCACATGGACCGCTATGCGTCCCTGGATGCTTACGCCACCGTCAAGGCGGGCATTTATGCCGGCGCCCGCGTCGGCGTGTACAACCTGGATGATCCCCGGGTGGCTGCCATGCCCCGGGCCGCCAGTTCCCTGTTCTTCACCCTTGGCCGGCCCGCCGATGGCCGGACCTTCGGCCTGTGCGAGGCGGAGGGGAAGACCTGGCTGTGCCGGGGAGAGCAGCGCCTGCTTCGGGCGGACCAACTCCTCATGCCGGGTCGCCACAACCTGGCCAACGCCCTGGCGGCCCTGGCCATGGGCACGGCCCTGGATCTTCCCCTGGAAACCATGGTGGAGGTGCTGAAGACCTTCCCTGGCCTGGCGCACCGAACGGAGCATGTCTGCGTTCATGAAGGGGTTGCCTGGTACAACGATTCCAAGGGCACCAATCCCGGCGCCACCATTGCCGCCCTGGAAGGGCTGGATCGGGGAGACGACAGTCGCACGGTGCTCATTGCCGGGGGCGACTGCAAGAATGCCGACTTTTCCACCCTGGGGGAGGCCATCTGCCGGCTTGCCCGGGCGGTGGTGCTCATGGGGCGTGACCGGGAACAGATCCGTCGTTGCCTGGCCCCGCAGGTCGAGGTGGTTGAGGCCGTGGACATGAACGACGCTGTGGCCAAGGCCGTGGCCCTGGCCCGGCCCGGTGATCGGGTCTTGCTGTCACCGGCCTGTGCCAGTTTCGATATGTTCTCCGGCTTCGAGGAGCGCGGGGAAAGTTTCAAGACATCCGTGGCGAGGTATTGCTCATGAGTGCCGTGGCCAAGCCCATGCCCATGATATCCCGCCAGGGCAATGCCGTGGACTGGATGCTGTTGCTGGCGGTGCTGGCCCTGGTGGGCCTGGGTATTGTCATGGTCAGTTCCGCCTCTTTGCATCTGGCTGGCAGCGGCAACTCCTTCCACTACCTGAGTAAGCACCTTATTGCTCTGGCCCTGGGGCTGATCGCGGCTTTTGTTGCCCTGCAGGTACCCAGCCAGTGGTGGGAGAAGGGCAGTACCTGGCTGTATTTCTTCGGCCTGTTGCTGCTGGCCGTGGTCCTCATCCCCGGAGTGGGCAAGACAGTGAATGGCGCCACCCGCTGGGTGGCCCTGGGGCCTTTCAACCTGCAGACCTCCGAGTTCATGAAGCTGTTCATGATCTTCTACATGTCGGGATACCTGGTGCGCCGCCAGGTGGAAGTGGCTCACAGCGTCTGGGGCGTCATCAAGCCCCTGCTGCTGCTTTCCGTGGCGGTAATCATGCTCATGGCCCAGCCGGATTTCGGCACCACGGTGGTGCTCCTGGCCACGGCCCTGGGGCTGCTGTTCCTGGGGGGCGCGCCCCTGTGGCAGTTCGGCCTGCTGTTGCTGCTGGCCGTGGCCGGGGGGGCGGTGCTGGTGATCACCTCCCCCTACCGCATGGAACGGGTGACTTCCTTTCTCAATCCCTGGGCCGATCCCCTGGATTCCGGTTACCAGCTTTCCCAGGCCCTCATCGCCTTCGGCCGGGGGGAATGGACGGGAGTGGGCCTGGGCAACGGGATTCAGAAACAGTTCTACCTTCCCGAGGCCCACACGGATTTCATCATGGCGGTAATCGGCGAGGAATTCGGCCTGGTGGGCACACTGACCGTCATTGGCCTGTTCGCCATCCTGGTATGGCGGGCCTTCAGCATAGGGGCGGCGGCAGAGGCTCTGCAGCGGCGATTCGCGGCTTACGTGGCCTATGGCATCGGCCTGTGGCTGGGCATGCAAGCCTTCATCAACGTGGGTGTCAATGTGGGCCTGCTGCCCACCAAGGGCCTGACGCTGCCGTTCATCAGCTATGGCAGCAACAGCATGATCATCGCCTGTCTGGCGGTAGGCGTGCTGCTGCGCATTCACTGGGAGAACAGCACGGGGCAGGAAGGCCCGGGAGGTCTGCCATGGCGCGCCTGATGATCATGGCGGGAGGCACCGGCGGCCATGTCTTCCCCGCCCTGGCGGTGGCGCGGGAAATGCGTGAGCGCGGCTGGGATGTGGACTGGATGGGCACCCCGGACAGTTTCGAATCGCGCACGGTGCCGTCCCAGGGCTTTCCCCTGCACACCATTTCCGCCTATCGCCTGCGGGGCCAGGGCGCGGTGGGCCTGCTGCTGGCGCCTTTCCGCCTGCTGCGCGCCATGGGGCAGGCGGGGAAAGTGCTGCGCCGCTGCCGTCCCCAGGTGGTGCTGGGCATGGGCGGTTTCGTCACCGGCCCCGGCGGCCTCATGAGCCGGTTGCTGGGCATTCCCCTGGTGGTTCACGAACAGAACACCATTCCCGGTCTCACCAACCGCTGGCTGGCGAAGATTGCTGTGCGGGTGCTGGAGGCCTTTCCCGGCAGCTTTCACGCTTCCGCGGGCGCGCGGGAGACGGGTAATCCCGTGCGTGCGGACATCCTGGCCGTGGAGCCGCCGGAGAAACGCCTGGCCGGGCGGGTGGGGCCTGTGCGGGTGCTCATCGTCGGTGGCTCCCTGGGCGCCCTGGCCCTCAACCAGCAGCTGCCTCCCGCCCTGGCGCGCCAGAAAGTGGAAATGGAAATCCGCCACCAGGCCGGGCGGGGCAAGGCGGAGGCCACGGAATCCCTGTACCGGGAACTGGACCTGGAGGCCCGGGTGAGTGAATTCATAGAGGACATGGCCGAGGCCCTGGCCTGGGCGGACCTGGTGATCTGCCGTGCCGGGGCGCTGACGGTTTCCGAGCTGGCCGCCGTGGGCGTGGCGTCGGTGCTGGTGCCTTTTCCCCATGCCGTGGATGACCACCAGACCCGCAATGCCGAATACCTGGTGGCTGCCGGGGCGGCACTGCTTCAACCCCAGGCGGAAATCGAAACCCATGCCCTCGCGGAAAAACTGGGCGGCCTGCTGGGCAGCCGGGACAAGCTTCTGGAAATGGCCCGCGCCGCCCGCGCCCTGGGTCGCCCCGGGGCCACCCGCGCCGTGGCCGATGCCTGCGAGGAGGTGGCAAGCGCATGACGGATATACGTGACATGAGCAATGCCCCCCGGGTCCACGCGGCCGAGGCCATGGGACGCATGCGCCGCCTGCATTTCGTGGGCATAGGCGGTTCCGGTATGAATGGCATCGCCCAGGTAATGCTCAACCTGGGTTATGAGATCAGTGGCTCGGATCTGGCGGAGAACGCCGCCACCCGCCGCCTGCAGGAGCAGGGGGCGAAGATTCATATCGGCCATGCCGAAAGCCATGTGCAGGGCGTGGACGCGGTGATCATCTCCAGCGCCGTCACCGATGAGAATCCGGAAGTGCGGGCCGCCCGGGAGCGGCGTATACCCGTGGTGCCCCGGGCGGAGATGCTGGCGGAGATCATGCGCTTCCGCTACGGCATCGCCGTGGCCGGCACCCATGGCAAGACCACCACCACCAGCTTGGCGGCCAGTCTGCTCATCGAGGGCGGCCTGGATCCCACCTTCGTCATCGGTGGTCGCCTCAATGCCGCGGGCAGCTACGCGCGCCTGGGTACGGGCGAGATCCTGGTGGCGGAAGCCGACGAGAGCGATGCCTCCTTCCTATATTTGCAGCCCATGATGGCCGTGGTGACCAACGTGGACCGGGATCACATGGGCACCTATGGCGGCGATTTCGCCCGCTTGCAGGACGCCTTCGTGGAATTTCTGCACCACCTGCCTTTCTATGGGCTGGCTGTGCTGTGCATGGACGATGCCGAAGTGCGCGCTCTGCTGCCCCGGGTCACCCGCCAGGTGCTCACCTACGGCACCAGCGAGGACGCGGACCTGAGGGCCGTGAACCTTACCCACGATGGTCTGAGATCAGGTTTCACCGTGGTGCGGGCGGGACAGGAGCCTTTCGATGTGAGCCTGAACCTGCCCGGGCGGCACAACGTGATGAATGCCCTGGCAGCCATCGGCGTGGCCCTGGAAATGGGAGTCGGCGTGGAGGCCATACAGAAGGCCCTGGCGGGCTTCCAGGGTATAGGCCGCCGTTTCCAGGTACACGAACACTGTGATTTCGGCAGCGGGGAATTCATGCTGGTGGATGACTATGGTCATCATCCCCGGGAGGTGGCCGCCACCCTGCGGGCGGTGCGCGAGGGCTGGCCGGACCGGCGCCTGGTGCTGGTGTTCCAGCCTCACCGCTACAGCCGTACCCGGGACGCCTTCGATGATTTCGTGGAAGTTCTGTCGGGGGCCGACCTGCTGGTGCTCAACGAGGTTTATGCCGCCGGGGAAAAACCCCTGGCGGACGCTGATGGCCGCGCCCTGAGCCGGGCGGTGCGGGCCAGGGGACAAATCGATCCGGTATTCGTGAGCCAGCTCGCGGATCTGCCGGAAGTGCTGGAGGGGGTTGTCCAGGAGGGCGACATGGTGCTCATGATGGGTGCCGGAGATATTGGACAAGTGGCAGCGCAGCTGTCGGAGGTTTGGTGCAAATGAAACAGCGGGATGTCATCAGGTATCTGCACATGGGTTGTGGTGAATCGCTGGCCGCGCGTCAGTTTCCCCAGCCCGGGCCCGTAACCCTGGCTGCTTCGGGGCAGTCCGTGAACCGGAAGGCGGCATCCACGCCAAAGAGGAGGAAGGCTCATGAGGAGCAGCGTTGAAACAGCGGATCATTACACCATGTTGCTGATCGATGAACCCATGTCCCGGCACACCACCTGGCGGGTGGGCGGCCCGGCGCGCTATTACTTCCAGCCCGCGGACGAGGCCGACCTGTCGGATTTTCTCAAGTCCCTGCCCGCCGGGGAGCCCATTCTCTGGCTGGGGCTGGGCAGCAACCTGCTGGTGCGTGACGGAGGCTTCCGAGGCACGGTCATTGCCATGCGTGGCCGCCTGGACGACATCGAGACCCTGACGCCCAACCGCCTGAGGGTAGGCGCCGGCGCGCCCACGGCACTGGTGGCGCGCCATGCGGCCAGGGCGGGCCTGTGCGGCGCGGCCTTTCTCGCCGGCATTCCCGGCACCATGGGCGGCGCCCTGGCCATGAACGCTGGGGCCTTCGGCAGCGAAACCTGGGAGCGGGTCATCAATGTACAGACCATCGACCGTCAGGGCGTGATCCACAGGCGCACGCCCCTGGAATACAAGGTGGCCTACCGGGAGGTGAAGACGCCCAGGGAAGAATGGTTCATCGGTTGCGAGCTGCAGCTGGAGCCTGGTGATACGGATGCCGAGCGGAATGAAGTTCAGCGCCTGCTGAAGAAGCGCAATGAGAGTCAGCCCGTGGGCCAGCCCAGTGCCGGCTCCACCTTCCGCAACCCTCCGGGGGACCATGCGGCGCGGCTCATCGAGGCCTGCGGCCTCAAGGGTTTCCGTCTGGGTGGCGCCCAGGTGTCCGAGAAGCACGCCAACTTCATCATCAATACGGGCACGGCCCGGGCGGCGGACATCGAGGGTTTGATTCATCACATTCAGCAGATCGTGGAAGGCCAGACGGGCGTCCGCCTGCAGCCGGAGGTGCATATCGTGGGTGAGCCCGCATGACGCCCAAGGCCGCTGATTTTGGCAAGGTCGCCGTTCTCATGGGCGGCTGGTCCGCCGAGCGGGACGTCTCCCTGGACAGCGGCGCCGCCGTCCTTGCCGGCTTGCGGGAAAAGGGCGTGGATGCCCATGGCATCGACGTGGGCCGCGATATCTGTCGGGTGCTGGCCAAAGGGAGCTACGACAGGGCCTTCATCATCATGCACGGCCGTGGCGGTGAAGACGGCGTGATCCAGGGCATCCTGGAAACCCTGGAGATTCCCTATACCGGGAGCGGTGTGCTGGGTTCCGCCCTGGGCATGGACAAGGTGCGCTGCAAGCGCCTGTGGTCCGGCATGGGCCTGCCCACGCCGGAATACCTGCTCATCCGGGACGAGGACAGCCTGGACATGGCGGGCGCCCTGGGTTTTCCCCTGGTGGTGAAGCCAGTGCATGAAGGCTCCAGTATCGGCATCAGCAAGGCCGTGGATGCCGAGAGCCTGCGCCGGGGCTGGGTCATGGCCCGCCAGTTCGACGACGAGGTGTTGGCGGAGCGCTGGATAGAAGGCGGGGAATATACGGTGGCCATCCTGGGTGACGAGGCCTTGCCGGTGATTCGCCTGGAGACCCCCCATGAATTCTATGACTACGAGGCCAAGTACAAGGTGGACAGCACCGCCTATCACATCCCCTGCGGCCTGTCCGCTGACGCCGAGGCGGGCATGCAGGAAATCGCCCTGCGCGCCTTCCGGGCCGTGGGTGCCAGGGGCTGGGGCCGGGTGGATTTCATGGTGGACGATCAGGGGCAGCCCTGGCTCATGGAGGTGAACACGGTGCCGGGCATGACCAGCCACAGCCTGGTACCCATGGCGGCAAAGGCGACAGGCATGGATTTTCCGGAGCTGGTATGGCGCATCCTCAGCGACTCCCTGGAGGCAGGGGAATGAAAAAGCGCAGGCAGCAGAGCTGGTTCCAACGGCACTGGCGGCTGCTGGTGCTGGCGGGCTTTGTGTTGCTGGTCGGCGTGGGTTCCTGGGGGCTTGGGCGCTACCTCATGGACCCCCAAACACTGCCTATACGCAGCATCCAGGTGAAGGGCGAGTTTCGCAACCTGGACCGGGAGAACATCGAGCAGGTCCTGGCCAGAACCGTGGATGGTGGTTTCTTCAGCCTGGATCTTCGGCGCCTGCGGGATGCGGTGGTCGGGTCTCCCTGGGTGGCCGATGCCCGCGTCACCCGGGTGTGGCCGGACAGGCTGGTGGTGGATGTGACGGAAGAGAAGGCCATTGCCCACTGGGGAAAGGATGGTCTGCTGAATGACCGGGGCCAGGTGTTTCATCCGCGCAACAAATTGAAAAAGCGGCTGCCCCTGCGTTTCAGCGGCGATGAGAGCAAGGCGCCGGTGATGCTGGATTTCTTTGTCCGGGAGCAGCCACGTTTCAGGAAACGGGGCCTGTCCATCAGTGCCCTGTCCCTGGACAAGCGGGGCGAATGGCGACTGGAACTGGCGGATGGAACAGTCATCGTGGTGGGCAAGGAAGACGCGGACAGACGTCTTGTGCGCCTGCTGGGTGCCTACCCGGCACTGGAGCAGGAAGCACGCAGGCCGGAAAAGGTGGATCTGCGTTACGAACAGGGTTTCGCCGTGAGCTGGCGGCCAGAGGAAAAGAGCTGATGAGAAAGGCAGGCAGAAAGATTGTCGTGGGGCTGGACATAGGCACGTCCAAGGTCGTGGCAATTGTCGGGGAAGTTACCACCGACGGGGAAATCGAGATCATCGGTATCGGTACCCATCCCTCCCATGGCCTGAAGAAGGGCGTGGTGGTGAACATCGAATCCACGGTGCAGTCCATACAGCGCGCGGTGGAGGAAGCCGAACTCATGTCCGGCGTGGAAATCGAGTCCGTGTACGCGGGCATTGCCGGCAGCCATGTGTCCAGCCTCAACTCCCATGGCATTGTGGGCATCAACGACGGCGAGGTCACGCCGGGAGACGTGGAACGGGTCATAGACGCGGCGCGGGCCGTGCCCATTCCCGCGGATCAGCGCATCCTGCACATCCTTCCCCAGGAATTCATCATCGACAACCAGGAAGGCATACATGAGCCCGTGGGCATGTGTGGCGTACGCTTGGAGGCTCAGGTGCACATGGTCACCGGGGCGGTGAGCGCCGCCCAGAACATCATCAAGTGCGTGCGCCGCTGCGGCCTGGAAGTGCAGGATCTGATATTGGAGCAGATCGCTTCCAGCTACTCGGTGCTGGACGAGGAAGAAAAGGATCTTGGGGTATGCCTGGTGGACATTGGCGGCGGCACCACGGATATCGCCGTGTTCACCGGCGGCTCCATCCGTCATACGGCGGTGATTCCCATCGCCGGCGACCAGGTCACCAACGACATCGCCGTGGCTCTGCGCACTCCCACCCACCACGCCGAGGAGATCAAGCTGCGCTACGCCTGCGCCCTGAGCAAGCTGCCCTCGGCGGACGAGACCATCGAGGTGCCCAGCATAGGCGACCGGCCGCCCCGGCGCATGTCCCGCCAGACCCTGGCGGAAGTGGTGGAGCCCCGCTACGAGGAGTTGCTCACCCTGGTGCAGGACGAGCTGCGCCGTTCCGGTTTCGAGCATCTCATCGCTGGTGGCATCGTGCTCACTGGGGGCAGTTCCAAGATGGAAGGCTTGGTGGACCTGGCGGAAGAAGTCTTCCACATGCCGGTGCGCTTGGGCATCCCCCAGTACGTCACCGGCCTGGTGGACGTGGTGCGCAACCCCATACATGCCACCGGCGTGGGCCTGCTGCTCTTCGGGCAGCAGAACAGTTACATCAACGTGCCCCATGAGAACAAGGGCGCGTTGCGGGCAACTTGGGAGCGGATGAAAAGCTGGTTCCAGGGGAATTTCTGATTTATTGAACATATTTAGGCGGCTCCCCGGCAGGAGCATACAGGCAGACGACAGGAGTAAGACAAATGTTTGAACTAGTGGACGTAGACAGTCAGAACGCGGTAATCAAGGTTATCGGCATCGGCGGGGGCGGCGGCAATGCCGTGTCCCACATGCTCAACGCCAACATCGAGGGCGTGGATTTCATCTGCGCCAATACCGATGCCCAGGCGCTGAACAATTCAGAGGTGACCACCACCCTGCAGATCGGCTCCAGCCTGACCAAGGGTCTGGGCGCGGGGGCCAATCCCCAGATTGGCCACCAGGCCGCCATGGAGGACAAGGACCGCATCGCCGAGGCCATCAAGGGCTCGGACATGATCTTCATTACCGCCGGCATGGGCGGCGGCACCGGCACGGGGGCGGCCCCTGTGGTGGCGGAGGTGGCCAAGGAGCAGGGCATACTCACCGTGGCCGTGGTCACCAAGCCCTTCCCCTTCGAAGGGGACAAGCGCATGAAGGTGGCGGAAATGGGCATCGAGGAGCTGGGCAAGCACGTGGATTCCCTGATTACCATTCCCAACGAGAAGCTGCTCGCGGTGCTGGGCAAGAGCACCACCCTGCTGGACGCCTTCAAGGCGGCCAATGACGTGCTGCTCAACGCCGTGCAGGGCATCGCCGAGCTGATTACCCGTCCCGGCCTGATCAACGTGGATTTCGCCGACGTACGCACGGTAATGGCGGAAATGGGCATGGCCATGATGGGTTCAGGCTGCGCCAGCGGCGAGGAGCGGGCGCGCAAGGCCGCTGAAGCCGCGGTGAACTGCCCGCTGCTGGATGATTTCCACCTGGCGGGCGCCAAGGGCGTGCTGGTCAATATCACCGCCGGCCTGGATCTTGGCATCGGAGAATTCGACGAGGTGGGCACCACCGTGAAGGAGTTTGCTCGTGAGGACGCCACCGTGGTGGTGGGTACCGTCATCGATCCCGAGATGCACGATGAGCTGCGGGTCACCGTGGTGGCCACCGGCCTGGGCGAGGAAGAGGAAGTGCAGATCAGCCGCCCCGAGATGGAAGTGGTGGCGCCGCCCAAGACGGTCATTGCCCAGCCGGAGGAAAGTGCCGCTGGCGAGGAAGTCCCGGCCGAGTTGGGGAGTGCTTCGAAAGCCTATGAGGGCTACGAGGTACCAACGGCCATCCGCCGCCGGCAGGATCAGAACGCCAATACCGCCACCAGGGCAGCGGAAAAGCCGGATATGGACTACCTGGACATCCCTGCTTTCCTGCGCCGCCAAGCCGATTGACGGCGGGGCGGGGATTTGCAATCGGGATGGAAACAGGGTAGATTAGGGAAATCCCTGAGTCCTGTCGATGGGTTCCCTAGGGTATTCTGTATTCTGAACGGTATTTTGGCCGGGGCGGAGAACTAGCGCTGATGATAAGGCAAAGAACACTGAAAAATGTTATCCGGGCCACCGGAGTAGGCCTGCATACAGGTGAAAAGGTATTCCTGACCCTGCGTCCCGCGGCGGCGGACACCGGTATCGTGTTCCGACGGGTTGATCTGCCTGAACCCGTGGATATTCCGGCCACTGCCGAGAACGTGGGTAATACCCAGCTCTCCACCACCCTGGAAAAGGACGGGGTGGAAATCTCCACCGTAGAGCATCTCCTGTCTGCTTTTGCCGGGCTTGGCATCGACAACGCCTACGTGGATGTCAGCGCCCCCGAGGTGCCCATCATGGACGGCAGTGCCGGGCCATTCGTCTTCCTGATCCAGTCTGCCGGCGTGGAAGAACAGAATGCCCTGAAGAAGTTCATTCGCATCAAGGAATCTGTGGAAGTGCGCGATGGCGACAAGTTTGCCCGCTTCGAGCCTTTTGAGGGCTTCAAGGTCAGTTTCGGCATCGACTTCGACCACCCCGTGTTTACCGAGGAGACCCAGTTCTCCAGCATCGACTTTTCCTCCACCTCCTTCGTGAAGGAAGTGAGCCGTGCCCGTACTTTCGGTTTTCTCAGGGAAATCGAGATGTTGCGTGAAAAGAACCTGGCCCTGGGCGGCAGCATGGACAATGCCATCGTGGTGGACGACTACCGGGTGCTGAATGACGACGGCCTGCGTTACGAAGACGAGTTCGTCAAGCACAAGATCCTGGATGCCATTGGCGACCTCTACCTGCTGGGCCACAGCCTTATTGGCTCTTTCTATGGTTACAAGTCAGGTCATGCGCTCAACAACAAGCTGTTGAACAAGCTGGTGGCCACGCCGGAAGCCTGGGAAGAGGTGACTTTCGAGGAAGAAGACGGGCTGGTGCCCATTTCCTACATCGCGCCTGTGCACGCGTCCTGAACCGACTGTGGGTCGGGCTTCAGCCCGACAAGGGTGCCTGCTACAGGGTATGTCGGACTGAAGTCCGACCTGCGGTTTCAACGGGTTTCGTCCTCTCTTGAAGCCCTGCCCAGACGTTTGAAGGCGGTACGCAGGGCCGCGTCCTCCAGGCCGTCGGCCAGTTCGCGAATCAAGGCGGCGGTTTTCCCGGGCAGGGAACCCCGGCGGCCCGTGGCGGGTCTGACTTCCTGTTCGATGATGATGCGCACGTCGACCTTCTTCAGGTTGGGCGCCAGTGATTTCAGTCCCGCGATGATACGGGGCGCATGAAAGCGCAGGGCCGTACTCCAGGCCGGGGAGTCGGTATGTAGAATAAGACGGTCACTGTCGATGCGGGCGTGAAGGCAATGTTCGTTCAGGGGAGCAGGCAGGATTTTCCTGGTCTGTTCCAGCAGTGCCCGCTGCTGTTTCAGCATGCGGTTGAGATGGCCCAGTTGGGCGCCATCTTCCAGTACCCTGGCCACCTTGTGTGGTTTGTTGATCATGAGTTGATTATACGATGTCCAAGAGCGACGCAAACAACAATACTGCTGAAGCGCCTTTCCGCGTTGCCGGAAAGATGCTGGCCGTGGCCGCGCTGGTCGGTGTGGCGCTGTTTGCCGGATACCAGTACGGTCGCCTGGAGGCGGTACAGGTCGCCACGGACAGAAATCTTCAGGCGGCCATGGATGCCATGGCCGACGAAAAACGCGAACTGGCCACCCTGCGCGAGGACATGGAGGCGGAACTTGATGCCCTGGCCCTGCGCATCGGCAGCCTGCGTGCCAACCTGTTGCGCCTGAATGCCTTGGGTGAACGCCTGGTTGAGGTAGGCAAGCTGGATGAGCAGGAGTTCGACTTTTCCTCCGAGCCTCCCCGGGGTGGCGTGGACCGGGACGAGCAGGAACCCGTGCTGCTCCCGGAGTTGGAGAGCGAACTGGAGAGGTTGACGGCCGCTTTCCGTGATCGCGAGCACAAGCTGCTGCTGCTGGAAGAAATGCTTGCCCGGCGGGAGGTGCGCGACCAGGTCATTCCTTCCGGCCGCCCACTCAAGGCCGGGTATGTCAGTTCCTATTTCGGCAAGCGCACCGATCCTTTCACCGGCAAGAAGAAGTACCACAAGGGCATGGATTTCGTTGGCAAGCGGGGCAGCGAGGTACTGGCCGTGGCTGCCGGCGTGGTCACCGAGTCCGGTCGCATGAGCGGCTATGGCAATGTGGTGGAAATCCGCCATGCGGACGGCTATGTCACCCGTTATGCCCATAACCAGGAAAATCTGGTCAAGGTGGGCGACCGGGTGGAAAAGGGCGAGCCCATCGCCATGCTGGGTTCCACCGGCCGTTCCAGCGGTCCCCATGTGCATTTCGAAGTAAGGAAGAACGGCAAGATCGTTAACCCTGCGCGTTTCATCAAGGGTGGCTGAAACCGCCTTGCTGTCCCGTTGTTACAGTAAATTTCCCGCGTTTGCGGTATTATTCCCCTTTTTAATTCAGCCGAAAATCATGGGCGGGTTTTGCCGCCTGCCGTCGTATTCTTTTCTGGTCCTGGAAGGTCCCAAGCTTCATGTTCAATAAAATCGCAAAAAAGGTGTTTGGCAGCCGCAATGAACGGCTGGTCAAGCGCATGTTCAAGGAAGTTGACAAGATCAATGCCCTGGAGGATTCCGTAAAGGGGCTCTCCGACGACGAACTCCGGGCCAAGACCGACGAGTTTCGCCAGCGCGTTCAGGAAGGCGAGAGCCTGGACAAGATGCTGCCGGAGGTGTTTGCCGTGGTGCGCGAGGCCAGTAGCCGGGTGCTGGGCATGCGTCATTTCGACGTGCAGCTCATTGGCGGCATGGTGCTGCACCAGGGCAAGATCGCCGAGATGCGCACCGGTGAGGGCAAGACCCTGGTGGCAACCCTGGCCGTGTATCTGAACGCCCTGGAAGGCAAGGGCGTGCATGTGGTCACGGTGAACGACTACCTGGCCCGCCGGGACGCTTCGTGGATGGGCAAGCTGTACCACTTCCTGGGCATGAGCACCGGTGTCATCAACTCCTCCGGCGGTTCCGGGCCTGACAGCAGCTCCTACCGCTTCGAACCGGACGCCGATGGCAGCGCCAGCGGTCACCGTTTTCTGGTGAACGTGAGCCGCAAGGAAGCCTACGACTGCGACATCACCTATGGCACTAACAACGAATTTGGTTTCGACTACCTGCGCGACAACATGGCCTTCGAGGCCGGCCAGCGGGTGCAGCGCCGCCACTACGCGGTGGTGGACGAGGTGGACTCCATCCTAATCGACGAGGCGCGTACGCCCCTGATCATCTCCGGTCCCGCGGAAGACAGCTCGGAGCTGTATCAGAAGATCAACCAGATCATTCCCCGCCTCACCCGCCAGGAGCCCATCACCAACGAGGAGGGCAAGCCTGATTTTGGTCCGGGCGACTACTCCGTGGATGAAAAGGCCAAGCAGGTGTACCTCAGCGACGAGGGTCACGAGCACGTGGAGCAGATGCTCACGGAAATGGGCCTGCTGGACGAGAACGCGAGCCTTTATGACACCGCCAACATCATGCTCATGCATCATGTCATGGCGGCCTTGCGCGCTCACGTGATCTTTCAGCGCAATGTGGATTACATCGTGCGTGACGGCCAGGTCATCATCGTGGATGAGTTCACCGGCCGCACCATGCCGGGAAGGCGCTGGTCCGAGGGCCTGCATCAGGCCGTGGAGGCCAAGGAGGGCGTGGAAATCCAGCAGGAGAACCAGACCCTGGCTTCCATCACCTTCCAGAACTTCTTCCGCCTCTATGACAAGCTGGCGGGCATGACCGGCACCGCGGATACGGAAGCCTATGAATTCCAGCAGATCTACGGCCTGGAAGTGGTGGTCATTCCTACCAACAAGCCCATGCAGCGGGACGATCAGACCGATCTTGTGTATCTCACCGCGAAAGAGAAGTTTGACGCCATCGTCGAGGACATCCGCGACTGCGTGAAGCGTGGCCAGCCGGTGCTGGTGGGCACGGCCTCCATCGAGGTGTCCGAGCTGGTTTCCGGCCTGCTGCAGAAGGCTGGTATTGAGCACCAGGTACTCAATGCCAAGCAGCACGAGCGGGAAGCGCGCATCGTGGCCGAGGCCGGCCTGCCCGGAGCGGTGACCATTGCCACCAACATGGCCGGTCGGGGCACGGATATCGTCCTGGGCGGCAACCTGGATGTGGAGATGGAAGATCTGGGGCCGGACGCCAGTGACGCGGAGAAGGAAAAGCTGAAGCAGGCCTGGGAAGCCCGCCACCAGCAGGTGCTGGATGCCGGCGGCCTGCGTGTCATCGGTACCGAGCGCCACGAATCCCGGCGTATCGACAACCAGCTGCGTGGCCGTTCCGGTCGCCAGGGCGATCCCGGCTCCAGCCGCTTCTACCTGTCCCTGGAGGACAGTCTGATGCGCATATTCGCCTCCGAGCGGGTGGGCAAGCTCATGCAGAAGCTGGGCATGAAGGAAGGCGAGGCCATCGAGCACCCCTGGGTGAACAAGGCCATAGAGAACGCCCAGCGCAAGGTGGAAGGCCGTAACTTCGACATCCGCAAGCAGCTGCTGGAATACGACGACGTGGCCAACGATCAGCGCAAGGTGGTCTATGAGCAGCGCAATGAACTCATGGACAGCGAGGATGTTTCCGATACCATCGCCGCCCTGCGCGAGGAGGTGCTCAACGAGGTCATTGACGCCTACATCCCGCCCCAGAGCATAGAGGAACAGTGGGACATTCCCGGACTGGAGGAAGCGCTGAAGGAGCGCTTCGATCTGGATCTTCCCATCCAGCAGTGGCTGGACGAGGACGACAGCTTGCACGAGGAGCCCCTGCGCCAGCGCATTCTGGAAGAACTGGAAAAAATCTACCAGGAAAAAGTGGCCATGGCCGGCGAGGAGCAGATGCGCTATATCGAGAAGGCCGTCATGCTCCAGACCCTGGACACCCACTGGAAGGAACACCTGGCGGCCATGGATTACCTGCGCCAGGGCATTCATCTGCGCGGTTTTGCCGCCAAGAATCCCAAGCAGGAATACAAGCGCGAGGCTTTTGAGCTCTTTGCCGGCATGCTGGATGCCATCAAGCGCGAGGTGGTGGAAATTCTCAGCAAGATCCAGCTGGCGGACGCGCCCCCCCTGGAAATGGAACCCCAGGTGAACGAGTTCGAGTTCAAACACGATGCTTTCGAAGGTCTTCCCGAGGAGGCGTCCGCTCCGCCTCCCGAATCCGCCGAGGCTGCCCAGCAGCCGCAGCAGCCTTATGTGCGGCCTGACCGCAAGATCGGGCGCAACGAGCCTTGCCCCTGTGGCTCGGGTAAGAAATACAAGCATTGCCATGGCAAGCTTCAGTAAGGGCTGTTATGGCTGATATTGCTCCTGTTTCAGGCGTTCGCCTGGCCGCGGCCGCGGCTGGCATCCGCTACCGGGATCGTGACGACCTGGTGCTCATGGAGCTGGCCGAAGGCAGCACCGTTGCCGCCGTGTTCACCCAAAACGCCTTCTGCGCGGCGCCGGTAGTGGTGGCCC
>Ga0256832_1000117_pt1 | contig 47436 bp, 22 predicted proteins | sample 134614metaG_FD_190534 | JGI IMG/M metagenome (GOLD analysis project Ga0256832, IMG submission 190534) | Hydrothermal vent microbial communities from Lau Basin, Pacific Ocean - 134-614 | ecosystem: Environmental > Aquatic > Marine > Hydrothermal vents | place: Pacific Ocean: Lau Basin | collected...
ATGAGCAGATTGATGAATTAAGACCGCAAATTGTGCAATTCGAATGGTCGGGAAATTGGCAGGACGCAAGCGCAGATATTTCCAAGCGACCTTGGGAATAGGTAGTAAGAAATATTTATTCTTTAGCGCCTTATACTCCCTTTTGAGCTGTCGGGGATGAACGTCATTGAATTGTTCTTCCAGCATTCCGGCCTGTCCAAAGAGTAAGGCTTCCAATTGAAATAGATCATCTTTATGCTTAGCCAAAATAGTTAACGGTGTGTTGGCTGCAAGCATTTCGAAGGCGTCATTATTGACCCGGCCGCCAAAACTCCTAGCCAGAAACCGATAAAAGGCGGATTCCCAATCATTTTGACTATTGGATAATATGAGATTGATTTCATTGGTTTTTCTTTCTAACCGTTCTACTAGTAATCGGTCTTTCCAGAGATTTTTTACGATTTGATTAATCGAAGGATATTGACCATAGCAAGCAATCCAAGCCCGGCTTCTCATTAATTTTTGATATTGGCCGGTCATCTTTTCCGAAAGGTGGGGCCGTAAGTCTAGGCAAGGAATTTTTTCTGATGAAGACTTGCGCAAAATGGGTTTATCTTCGTCAATAACCACATGTAAAATAACATTGTCATAGGCGGTATCATCGGTATGCCCATGCCGCTCCCAATCGGAAGCCGAAATATGTATTTCGATATTTCCCGCCCAAACAATGTCCCCGATTTTTACTCTGGCATCCAAAAAGTCCGGCCCGGCATTGGTGTTGTAATGCCCGCGCTCTTGAATGACTATGGGGTCGCCGTCTGTCGTTGTTAGTTTATGTTGACGAAAGTTGGCCGTACGCCAAACATAGTGTAAATAGTTTTCTTGCATAGTTGAGTTTATTACGAAAAGTCGGGTTGAGCAGCTTATTCTTGAGTCCGAACCATTTTTGATAAAAAGTCTTTTTTAGTAGCTGTTTAGACACCCCTATTTTCTGTTTCAAAGTCGGAGCACCTTGTTTTTAAAGTTCGAGCGGAGGAATTACAAAATTGGGCACCGGCCGGCCGATGCCCCCAAAAAGGAAAATTAACTAACCAATAATAATTCCTTGACGACGATTTCTGTAAGATAGCGAGCCTGACCGCTTTTATCGGTAAATTTTCGATAAGTTAGTTTCCCGCGGACAGCGACTTCTTTTCCCTTGCGTAAAAAGCTTTCCATATTGGTTGCGTTTTTGCCCCAACCAACAATCTTGTGCCATTGGGTTTCGACTACTTTTTCGCCTTTTTTATTTTGGTAAATACTCTTGGTGGCGAGAGATGCTGTGGCTACTTTTTTGCCGCTCTCTAATTCTTTGAATTCGACATCTTTGCCTAGGTGTCCGATGAGTTGTACTTGATTACGTAAGTTGTTCATTGCTTTCATTTTTTAGCGTTAATAAATGTGTCAATTGGTGACGGTGCAAAGATGGGTGTGGTCAATTGAATTATTCGTTTAATAAACGTTTACTTACGTTTGTAAACGTTTGTAAACGTTTATAAACGGATATATAACTATGGTTCAATGAGTTATATATTTTGGTTTTTTAAGCTAAACAATCATTTTTTTCAAAAAAAGACTCCTGAAAAAAGGCCTTCATCTGTATAGGCGATTTCAGTTGCTGGATTATTGTCTAGGGAACTTGGCGGCTGAAGTCGCCGTTACAGCAAACCCATTTGGGTCTCTATTTTATCGATCTTTTTAAAATCAGCATGATGTTATCCCAAAGATTAAATGTAGTCATTTATATTCTGCGGTTGAAGGTATTTCGGGTGAACGGTGAATGCTGCTTATGGCTTTCAAATATTTGAGATTGAGCTATTATAATTGTCCGTAAAATTTTTTCTACATTTGTGAAAACAAAATGATATGCAAATAGGCAACTTACTGAAGGCTATCGGGCCCGGGATAATTTTTGCGTCCATGGCTATCGGAGTTTCACATTTAGTACAGTCCACACGGGCGGGCGCCATGTATGGCTTTGGTTTATTGGGCTTGATATTGCTCACCAATCTATTGAAGTATCCATTTTTTGAGTATGCGGCTCGCTATGCCAATGCAACCGGAGAAAGTTTGATTGACGGTTATTTTAAGATGGGGCGATGGGTTTTGTGGGGTTATTTTTTATTGACCGTGACTTCGATGTTTTTTGTGATGGCAGCGGTAGGTGTGGTAACGGCCGGATTTTTAGATAATCTTTTTGGGGTTGGCAATTTACTCTGGGTAACCATCGGTTTGTTTTTATTTGGGCTGATTCTGCTGGTTGTTGGGAAATACAAGACCTTGGATTCATTGATAAAAGTGATAGGCGGGGTGTTGCTGGTGAGTACTTTGATTGCTTTTGTTTTGGCCTTGGCACATGGCCCGCAGGCTAAAGGTGCAGATTTGCTCCCCTACATTAATTGGGCTGATGGAAAAACTATCCTGTTTTTGATTGCGCTGATGGGCTGGATGCCGACAGCGGTGGATATGTCCACTTGGACGAGTTTATGGACAGTCGAGCGAATTAAGCAAACAGGCTATCATCCTACGCTAAAAGAAAGCTTGTTTGATTTTAATTTTGGGTATATCGCTACGGCTCTACTGGCTATATGCTTTGTGACTTTGGGGGCTTATTTGATGTATGGTACCGGGGTTGAGACGGCTACTTCCAGTTCGGTATTTGCCAATCAAGTGGTAGAGATGTACACCAAAACCATTGGCAAATGGAGCTACTGGATTGTAGCAGCATCGGCCTTTTCAATTATGTTTGGGACGTCCATCTCTGTGATGGATGGATATGCACGTGTTTTGGAAAGGACGACAGAGTTGCTTTTTTTAAGTCAAAAAGATGCTAAAAAAGCATTAGACGATCAAAGATTTTATAATGCGTCGATAGTCATTTTGTTGATTGGTGCTTTTGCCATCTTGTACTACATGCTGTTTTGGAAGAAAAACCCCAATGGTTTTAAGGCTTTAGTTGATCTAGCGACGACCATTTCTTTTTTAATAGCTCCCTTTGTGGCGGTTGTCAATTATTTATTAGTCACTTCTAAAGATTTTCCGGAAGGAGCGAGACCGAAGCCTTGGATGCGGGTGTTAAGTTGGTTGGGAATCCTGTTTTTGACCGGATTCTCTATTTACTTTTTGTGGGTAAAATGAGCCATTTAGGTATCTTGCTTAACTAAGGCCAAAGTAAATGACGCAAAACTGACAAAAAACCACTTCGTTTTGCGAAAGCTTGGGAATAAATTGCTTTTTAGTGAATTTTAGGGCTACTTGAAAGCTCGAACACAAAAACAGTCAACAAAAAAATACAAAAATGAAAGAATATTTGCTTTTCATTCTGATGGCTATTGCCCTGTCATCGCTTGCGACGATGACTTCTTGCAAGCATACTCCTGAAATCATCAATGTTTCTTCAGATCCGATGGATTCTATACCCAATTCAGGCACTCCGTGTGATCCTGCTGTCGTCTATTACTTTAGAGACATACAACCGATATTGACGTCTAATTGTGCAGTATCCGGATGCCATAACAGTACGTCAAAACGAGAAGGTATTGATTATTCAAGTTTTGAGACAACCATTGCTACCGGCAAGGTCAAACCCAACAATCCCAATAGAAGTAAGATGTACAAAGTGCTCTTCGATAGTGGAGATGATAAAATGCCGCCGAGCCCGAGACCGCCACTTACATCTGTTCAAAAGGCTATCATAAAAAAATGGATTAATCAAGGAGCGAAAGCTTATTTTTGTGATGCTCAAGTGGGGTGTGATTCGCTGAATGTTTCTTATGCTAATACAATTGCTCCGTTGTTATCCAATAGCTGCGTGGGATGCCACAGCGGGAATAATCCTAGCGGGGGCGTTTCCTTGAGTAATTATCAGTCGGTGGCGAATTCTGCCAATAGCGGGAAATTATATGGTACGGTCGCTCATTTATCCGGCTATTCCCCGATGCCGCCTTCCGGAAATGGCCTGACAATTTGTGCGAAAGCTCAAATAAAAAATTGGGTGGAACAAGGGGCGCCTAATAATTAGGTTCCGGTATGGCGGTGTTACGGTTTAACTGTGTAACGGGAAGGTAGCCAAGCGATTTTAAGTAGGGACGCACGGCCGTGCGTCCCTACGTCAACATACACAAAAATGCCTATTTTTTGCCTTAAAATAGGAGCACCTAAACAGTTACGTTATTTTTTTTCATTGCTTAATTCCTATTAAAGAATGCAGGATTGAGATTTATGCTTTACGATTTTAGGTTTTTGAAATGATTAGACTTGGTGTGGGGTAACGGTCTTTTCGGTCAAGGGCTTACAAAAAATCAAAAAATCTTTGGAGCGTATGATGGACTAAATCAGGGATTTATTTCGTTTCTTTGCGAAATAAATACATGCCCAAAATGAAAAATAATCAGTTCCTTCCCGTCCAAATGAGTCTTTTGGCCTTAATCTTCGGCGTCTTTTTGATGTTTTCGTGCCAACAGGATACGCCGGCCAATGCGCATGCCAATACCCATCCGGATGTAGCCCCCGACAAATCGTTTGAGCCTTTCTATCAAAAATTCCATCAAGATAGTGCTTACCAAATGGCGCACATTCATTTTCCACTTCAAGGTTTGCCACAGGATGTAGATAGCAGTAGTTTGGCACAAAAGGATTTTTATTGGACTCGGGATTCTTGGAAGATACAACATGATTTTGTAAAATCAAGTGGTTACAGTCAAACGATTACGGCGGTGACTCCGAATATGGTAGAAGAGCTGATTTTGCACCCTAGCGGGCAGTTTGGCATTGTCCGGCGATTTGCGAAACTAGGGGATGAATGGTATTTGATTTATTTCTCAGGTCTTCATCGAGTCAGACAATAATTATGGTTTATCAATTTGAATCTTACATTCCGGTTATAGATGAGACGGCTTTTATTCATCCGCAAGCGGTGATTATCGGCCATGTGACCATTGGCAAAGATGTATATGTCGGCGCCGGCGCTGTAATTCGCGGAGATTGGGGCGAGATTATCATAGAAGATGGGGCAAATGTCCAGGAAAACTGTGTGGTGCACATGTTTCCGGGACTTACGATTACCCTAGCCAAAGGGGCTCATATCGGACACGGGGCGATTATACATGGTGCCAATATCGGGGAAAATTGTCTGATAGGGATGAATGCTGTGATTATGGATTTAGCGGAAATTGGTGCCGGTAGTATTGTTGGTGCACTGACTTTCGTGAAAAATAAAACAGTGATTCCTGCAAGGAGTCTAGTCGTAGGCAATCCGGGGAAAGTTATCAAAAAAGTAAGTGATGACATGCTGGCTTGGAAAACAGAAGGCACCCGGCTGTACCAATCGTTGCCTGCAAGCTGTAAGGAGTCGTTGAAGGAGTGTGAACCCTTGCGGGAAAAACCCAAAGGTATCGTGTCAAAACAAAGTACCATCTACAAAACTTGGGAAGAAATCAAAGCAAAAAAATAGCCTGTTTTAGACAAACTAAAACAGGCTTCAAAGTGCGCACGACTGGAGTCGAACCAGCACGTCCTAATCGGACACAAGGCCCTCAACCTTGCGCGTCTACCAATTCCGCCACGTGCGCATCTCAAGAATGCCCGGCAAAGATACGGTTTTCATGCTAATATGTAAAAGAAAAGTGATTTTTTGGCTTATTCTTAGATGTATTTTTGGATAATTGCTCCTTCTTGGGGTTCTATCCCCAAAACATTTAAAGGCCATAAAGTCCCCTTTCTGCAAAGCTACCATGCTAATACAAGTCGCATAGTGGCATAAAAATAAATTTATATATTCCGGTTCGGACGCCGTAGGAGGCTGTCCCCTCTTCCGCCTTGTTTATTCCGTTGAAGTTAAACATCGTCTTTTTTAGCTTTTACCGTCTGCTTTAGCTTTTACCGTCTGCTTTAGCTGACGGATCAAAACTAAGTGGGAAGCCGGCTTTAGCCGCATTTTTTTATTTTTTTTGGGTAACCAAATGGGGCTAAAGCCCCTATTGGTTTTGCTTTCAGTCCGTTGGTTAAAACCAACGGTAAAGAAAAACCAACGGCAAAGCAAGCCCAAAGATTGGTGCTGAATCCCGCCGGTACTTCCGAATTCATTCGGGATGTGGATAGCAAGCTTGTTTTAGCCAAATAAATTTGGCTGCTACCAAGTCAATGGGGCTAAAGCCCCTAAGAGTTTTGCTTCTTGTCCGTTGGTTAAAACCAACGGTAAAGAAAAAACAACGGCAAAGCAAAACCAACAGCAAAGCAATGAAAATCTACCTGACTATATATTGATTTTTTGTAACTGTTTAGGTATCCACTATTTTGGTTAAAAAATGCCCTTTTTGCGCCTGTTTTTGCTAAAATTTTTTCACGTAGCCCAGCTACGCTTCAAAAATTGTAGCTTCAATATCCACAAAAATGCCTATTTTTTGCCCTAAAATAGGAGCACCTAAACAGTTACGATTTTTTTTATTTTGACTTGTGTTTGTACGGTAGCTTTCCGAAAGGGGACTTTGGGGATTTTATGAAAAAAGTCTTTAAATATTTTGGGGACATTATTGCATGATTTGGGGACTACAGATGTAACTTGGGCTAGGAGTAGGTTGGTATCTAAACTAAATCAAGTACCGGCGTTTTTATCCGAAGAGTTTAATTTTTGCAAAACTGTTAATCAAGAATATGGCTTATTAAAATAGCGGTTGTAGATTGTAGAAATCGAGTAGCTCTATTTTGAGTACACTTTTACACGATGGCCTTGAAGAAATACAAGATGTCACAGCAAAAAAAAAGTGTGCAAAAAAAGCTTTAGTTTGTAGCTTTTTATACGGGAGAAAATACGATTACTAAAGTGTGATATTGCTGATTCGCGTATTTACCATGTCACAATCAAAAAAAATCGAACCTTTTATGTAAAAGTTCGTATCTTTGTGCAGCACAAAAGAGCGAACGCTTTTCACACTATGTTAAGATTATAGACGCAAAAACTTCTTCGAAGTTTTTGCGTTTTTTGTTTGGCATGAAGCCAATGAGTAATGAAGCGAGAATAAGGTACTTTTGAAGAAAATATCCCCCCGATACATGAAAAAGAACATTCTTTTGCTGGTTTATGGTGTACTCAGTGGAGTATCCCTATTTGCGCAAGCGGAAGTGGACACGCTGGGAGAGAGTTGGGAGATTCCAGTAGTAGGCTTGAATAATAAGAATGAATATGTTGATTCTATTGTGCGGATTCATGACTCCCCCGTTTTAAGTAAAAATGATTTCTATGCCCGCGATGTCTCTCCTTTTGATGCGGATTATACGGGATATGCCATTGAGTTGATAGAGTCAGATTATTTGCTCAAGCAACAGAATCCGGCCTTCTCTGCTATTGGAAAGGTGTATTATGTTCGCATTGGTGAAAAATATTCCTACCTTTTTCCGGTTAACTTTTATAGGCGAAAATCCATAAAAAAATATTTCTTCTCTCGTATCCGGCCAATGCAACCCAACGCAAAAGTAGTCAGATACCTGCATGGAACAAGAACGACTACACTTAATTGGTGAGTCCAAAAGCCATCGCCTAAAGTTCTTCTTCAAACTCCATATATTCAGTTTCTCCGGTTGATTTTTCCGGTTTCGATGTCGTATGCGTCTTCTTTTTTAGAGGCTTCTGTGTTTTTACGGGGGCGTCTGTGGAGACTGTAGGCGTGATTTCCGGAAGAAAATCTTCACTGGACTCCAAGTCAACGGGGTGGATGTCTGCTTTTCGATGACTAACGATGGTTTTAGAACTGGCCCCACCAAATTCTTTGTTCAAGACTCTCCGAATCCGGCGTTTACGGTTTTCTTCCCTAGCAAAGGATTTTTTCACCGTACGTTTATCTGTTTTATATTCAAATTGATCAACGGTGCCTTTGATGGTATAGTAAAGATTCAGCCAGCCCTTGCGCTTGGCTTGTTGTGGAGAAAGACCGGAATGATGTTTTTTGAATTTGGCAGCGATGATTTGTCCGGCATTTACTTTGATATTGTAGCTTATTTTTTGGTCAAAGCTGTGTTGGCCTGAAACCAATAAGTTTGCAGCATTGGATTGGATAAACATGGTGGGGATATAGACTTTTCCTTTTTTGATTTCCATCCAATTCTCTAACTGAGAAAATTTAATGTGCCGAAGATCCTGGACTTTGATAAAAGATGCAAAATTCTCCATCATCTTAAAGTTGACCAATTCCCCGTTCGCAATCCGCATTTCCGCAAGGACGGTCAATTTCTTTTGGTCAAAAATACCTTTTTGGTTCCAATAAGAATCAATAATCATTCTGGAATCCAATCTCCCTTTTAGGCTTTTATAGGTCAAAAAATCTTGTCCAAAATTATTGGTTTGTTTAAAAAATTGTTTGACATCAATATTTTCCAAAACCAAGAAGGTCTTTAATTTGGGCTTATCCAGCAGATAGCCTTCGCCTTCAATACCAAAGCTTCCACCCATGGCTTCGGCGTCTCCTGTAATCCCGACTTCAACGCCCCTAAAAGATATTTTGCCTTCAAAGTCTTTGCCGTGTATGTCCCCATACGAGAAGGCGTCAATATCTGCCTTGAAATCTCCATGCAAGAAACTTGCAAAAGACAAATCAATATCTTCCTGTGCTGCCTTTGATTCTTTCTTTTTGTTTTCTTCACTCTCGGGAACAAGAACCGCCATGATGGCCTGTAAGTCTAGTTCCTTTGCAGAAATATTGAGCAAAAAATCTAATTGAGCCTTTTGAGAGTTGATGGAATCCGCAAAGATGACCGGTAAGAAATTTTTAACATAACCGGTTAATAGCACTTCATGCCCTATCCCATCTACCTTTATGTCTTTCAGTTCCAGTTTGTTTTGGTCAAACACAAAACGCCCTCGATCCATTACGACTTCTTGGTCTTTGACTAAAAAGCCGGCGTCGTCCACGATGATTTCTCCATTGGCTTTGATTTGGTGGACTTTTCTTGGATTAATCATCTGCTCATAATATCCTTTCAAGCTAAAATCTTTGACTTTCAATTCCCCTTTTCCGGTAATGGCATTATTGTCATCTCCCAAAAACCCATAAATCAAAGAAATGGGTATCGCTCCCCGAAAACCGGCATCAATGTATGGTTTTTCTAAATCCTTGATGGTAAGGTCTCCACTAAAGCTATTGTTATCGACATAGCCTTTGATGTCTTCGATGGTTAAACGGGATTTGCCTTTCACCGCTACAAAATGCCCCTTAAATGAACAGTCCTTTATGGGGTCTTTAATCCGGCCACCATAGATTTTTCCATTCCGTAAGCCAAATTTTATTTTGATATCCGGAATTTTTTTCGCACTCAGTAGGCCGTTAAGACTTCCGTCAAAAGAGAATTTTCCGGTGGTCTTTACTCCTTTTAATTTAGCTTGTTGTTCTTCCGATAAAAGCTCAAATATGGAAGATAAGGAAGCATCCCGTCCTTTGAAGGATAAGTCAAAGTCTGTCCCTTTCTTCTTGGTTTGGATGTCTCCATCTACATCAAACTCACTATTGGCTAAAAACAAATCGCACTTTTTAAAGGTGTATTTACCCTTATCCAAATCAACTCCTATTTGGGCATCATAGGAAATGTCTGTTCCGGCCATATAGCGCTCCCCGTTTATTTCAACAAAGGCCACTTGAATATCGGCAGTACTTATCATCTTAAATCTGGAAGAAGAAACTAAGCCGGAGAAAGTGGCATTGTCGATAGATGCCCGACTTTCTTGTTTGCTTTGTTCATTTTCATAAATCACTTCAATGCCTGACAACTCGGCCTTTTTGATAGATAGACCTTTTGTCGAATTGTTGGATTGTTTTTTAGACTCTTTGAAAATATTATAATTGGGACGCCCTCGACGATCGTAGTGTATGAGTAAAGCACCATCATCAATTAGGATAGATTTGACGTCAATATTTTCATCAAAAATACTGAATAGGCCAAAACGAAAAGCGATTTTCTCAGTCTCCAATAAGTTTTCACCATTGGTATCTTTGATGGTTACTCCCTTAAAATTTAAGGATGCATTAGGGAAACCACTAAACAATTCAATGCCAAAGTGCTTGACATCCATTTCTGTTTTGAGCTCCTTCTTGACTTCTGCCAAAACACGTCGGCCAATCTGATTGCTAAAAAATAGTCCAACCAAAACAGAGGCCACCAATAGAGCACCAAGTGCTATCGCAAATATTTTGAAGATTTTTTTGACTGTTTTAAACACGGCGAAGGTCTTTTTCCTAAAACTAGATACAACGTAAACTCATTTCATGTTTCGTTTTGTATAAAAAAGTCTCCTTTTTGCACAAAACATACGGAGTACTACGCTACCAATTCAACGCCCAAGATATTATATTTGTACATAATATGCTATTTTTATCGCAAGAGTTTTATCTACACCCCCGCAATACCCCCCAAAAATAACAATCCCATGGAGTCAATGACTCCATGGGATTGCAAAAGAGAAATAATCCGGATTTAGTTGGTCACATTGATATCCCCCATATAATCTACGACATGTCCATCGATAAATCGGACTTTGATTTTGTAGATATAGACGCCTTCTTGCACTCTTTTCCCGCGCCAAGTGCCATCCCATCCTGATGAGTAATCATTAATAGGAAGATGCTTTCTTGAGAATACAAATCCACCCCACCGATCAAAGATTTCCATAGATTCAATTTCTTCTACCCGTTCCGTGTTTCCTAGAACAGTAAAGTAATCATTCTGACCGTTTCCATCATTGGGGGTAAAAATATTAGGGATATAAATATCCGGGTCTGAGACATGGACTGTCGTCTGTGTTTTTGAGATACAGCCCAAGGTATCTATAACTACGATGTTATAAATTGTGGTAATCATCGGTTTTACTGTCTGCTTAAAGCAATTGCCCGTACAGCTTAAATCTTTTTCCGGTGTCCAAATGATGGTATCAATCGCTTCAGGTGATGTACTGGTGAATATTTCCAAGTGGATACTATCTCCCATCTCCATTTCGACATCTGCTTCTGTCACAATATCCCCTTCTTTAGGCACAGGAAGATGTACGGTCTCGCGGTATTCACACCCAACTTCATCCTGAATCACTACCTCATAGTCTCCCGGATACAAACCGGCTGCAATCGGTACCACCCCAAAGTGATCCCCACCGTCAAACGAATATGTAAATGGTGCTTTTGAACCCTCTACATCATTGATGATAATGGCTCCGGTGCGCCCGTCACAACCAGGTAAGGAAAGTGTCATATCGGCTCCGGTCAAAGGTGCCACTTCGGAGACGACTACTTCGTCTTCACTCGAACATCCGTTGTGCAAATCAGTAACGCGCAGCCGATAAGTACCGATTTTGTCCACAATCGGATTAGGCAGATCATTGGATGATACAAAATGCCCGTCCACAGTTGTCCATTCAAAACGGACATTTGTCATAGACGCATTATCCATACTCCCTAATTGAACGGCGGTCGTGGTACAATCGTTCTTTTGGACATCATCGGCTTCCGCCAAAGGACTTTCGGTATCTGAATGGATGGTTATTGTTTTGGATGACGTACAACCGGTGGCCGAATTGGTCACCACAGCGGTATATTCTCCGGGCTGATTAACCCATACTTTGGGCTCTGTCACCAATGTAGTAATCGAACCATCTACCGTACTCCAATTGACATCAAAATTACTGTTGAAGTAGGCCGTAATGGGAACCAATGTATCCAAGCAGGTCAAAGTGTCATTGCCGACCAAAGAAAGCTGCGGCACGTCAATCGTGGCCTCCACCATAGCAGAAGCGGTTGCTGTACATCCCGAGTTGTTATCTGTTACGGTAACAGTATAATTGCCGGCTTGATTGACTAGCGGATTGGAGGTTGTGTCTCCACTTTCAATAGCGGATGCAGGACTCCAAACATAAGCATAATCTCCACTACCACCGGAAACATTGACATCCACATAAACTTGTGGAATATCACAAGTAATTTTCTGATTAGCCGTAGTGGTTAACGTTGGTGGTGTAGTATTTTCTGAAACGTGAATCGTTTGAGTTGCGGTACATCCGTTGGCTATGCTTGTGACTTTGAATTCATAATCTCCGCTTGCGCAAACCGTAGCCTGCAAGGTGGTATTGGTTCCCTGAATGCTACCATTAGAACTTGTCCAGATATAATTATAATCTCCGGTACTGGAGCCGGTCGCATCCAAAGTAATACAAGAAGTACTACAATTAATCTCCTCGGTTGGCGTAAGAATCATGGCTACCGGAGACACCGTATCGTATTTCACTTCCGTAGAAATAGTTGATATACAGCCATTTATAGTGTTTCGCACTTCAAGTTGATAGCTACCAATATGACCCACTTCCGGAATCAAAGTATTGGCTCCATTCAAAATATTGCCGTCTGTGGTTGTCCACTGATAAGTATAATTAGGTCCTACATCCGAGCCGTTTCCACTCAAAAATACAGAAGAGCTGCTACAAGTGATGTCACCATGGGGCTCTACAATAACAGCCGTTGGTGCTAGCGTATCCAACACCACAACTGTCGAAGATGATGTCGTTATATTTGACACAGTATCCAATAGGGTCAAAGTATATTCTCCAGGCATATCGACAGTGGCAGTATGAGTGTTTGCGCCACTCACAATATGCCCCGTAGCCGTCGTCCAAGTATAAGTGAAGCTGACCCCTTGACTAGAGCCGGAACCATCTAACGTAACCACCGGAGTCGCACAATCCAAAGTATCCGGGTTAGAAATAACCACTTCTAAATTACCAATTTTGATAAAGACTGTCGCAGTATCACATAAAGTAGGAGTGCCTGTATCGCAAACAACATAGTCAAACTGATCGTATCCATTAAAATTGGTCGCCGGCGTATAAGTAAAGCTGCCATCAGCATTTAAGACCAAAGTTCCATAGGTTGGCCCATTCAAAGGTGTCGTATTGACTACCAAGCCATCGCCATCAATATCATTGTCATTGTCGGTTACATTTTCTGTGGTAATCGGCAAATTGGTATCCGTCGTATAGTGGTCATCAACGGCGATAGGCGGATCGTTGACCGGTGTCACCGTAATCGTTACTGTCGCCGTATCACACAAGGCGGGAGTGCCGCTATCACATATCGTATAGACAAAGCTGTCTAGGCCTACATAATTCAAATCCGGTGTATAAGTGAATGTTCCATCACTATTTAGCGTAAGCGTACCATGAGATACATCCGTCAACGGAGTCGTACTTACAGTCACACTGCCTTCCGGATCGGAGTCGTTATCGGTTACATTGCCGGTCAATAAGGTTTCTTCCGGAGTCGTATAATTATCGTCTTGCGCTACGGGCTTGTCATTGATTGGCGTAACCGTAATGAGCACCAAAGCCGTATCACACATTACCGGCATTCCGGTATCACAAACTTGATAATAGAAACTATCCAGTCCGTTATAATTTAGATTTGGAGTATAGGTAAATGTACCGTCACTATTTAGCGTAAGCGTACCATTGGACACATCCAATACCGGTGTCGTACTGACCGTAAGCGCACCTTCTACATCCGAATCATTGGTAGTTACCGTTGCAGATAATGGTGTATCTTCCGGCGTGGTAAAGGCGTCATCAACGGCGATAGGCGGATCGTTGACCGGTGTCACCGTAATCGTTACTGTCGCCGTATCACACAAGGCGGGAGTGCCATTATCACAAATTTTATAGACAAAGCTGTCCAAGCCTACATAATTCAAATCCGGTGTATAAGTGAATGTTCCATCACTATTTAGCGTAAGCGTACCATGAGATACATCCGTCAACGGAGTCGTACTTACAGTCACACTGCCTTCCGGATCGGAGTCGTTATCTGTTACATTGCCGGTCAATAAGGTTTCTTCCGGAGTCGTATAATTATCGTCTTGCGCTACGGGCTTGTCATTGATTGGTGTAACCGTAATGAGCACTAAAGCCGTATCACACAAAGATGGCGTACCATCATTACAAATGACATAGGAGAAACTATCCAACCCATTATAATTTAGATTGGGCGTATAAGTAAACGTACCATCGGAATTGAGCGTAAGTGCCCCATTAAATGTACCAAAAACAGGCGTTGTATTTACCGTCAAAGTACCCCCATCCGGATCACTATCGTTAGTAGAGACATCTCCTGACAACGGTGTGTCTTCCGGAGTGGTATAATTATCATCTACGGCGATTGGCGGGTCATTGACCGGTGTCACCGTAATTGTTACTGTCGCCGTATCACATTGTTGCGGATTTCCGCTGTCGCAAACTTGATAAACAAAGCTGTCTGTACCGTTGTAATTAGCATCAGGCGTATAGGTAAAGCTGCCATCGGAATTTAGCGTAAGCGTACCGTTGGTCACATCTGTAATAGGTGTAGTATTGACAGTTATACCTGTAGCCGGTGTATCGTTGTCCGTTACATTGGCGGATAAAACGACATCTTCCGGAGTAGTATAATTATCATCATTTGCATCCATGCCGGGTGTGAGTGGAATCACTGCTGTGACGGCACTACACATACAATTGGCATTGGAAGGTAATATTTCTAAGAACAAGCCATTAGCCGGATTGCAAGCAGTACTTGCGTAAAAATAAAATATTTGCGAAAGCGAATCACCGGACAACAAGATATCCGGAAAGTTTCCGGCATAAATCTGCGTACCTTTATTGCCGCTTCCGTCCGCACAATAAACGGTATAATTGTAGCCGGACATTGCATCTATCCCAACGTTTTGGATATTCAGGTTTAGGCCATACTTAGTGTCGCCGGCAGAAGTCACCATGGAGGTAGCTACCGTAGAGCTCAAAATGACTAAATCCGGCTTTGCAATAGCCAACGAATCGATTTGGTGACCGGTCACAATTTTGGTGGCAGCACAAGCTGAAGTACCACAACTTCCACCGGTCGAGTAAATATAACTTTCGATATCAAAATAGCCTTTGTCTGTGCAATAACTGTTACTTGTTTGGACATCAAATTGATATTTTATACTGTCTTTGTTGCCCACTCCTTGCGGAAAAGCAATCACAAAGTGGTCTTCACCACCGGAACTATAGGCGTACTCATAGGTCGCACAATTCGCTCCAATACAGTTGAATGAACCATTGACAAAAGTCAATCCATTCGGGATGGTTATATCTGCTGAATCTACGACGCCGGTCGTACCTGCAATAATCGTTGATTTGACATCAATAGTTTGGATTGTACCACAATTTTTTATCGTATCGGGCAAGGTAAAATCACTATAAACATAATAGGAAGTATTGGCTCCTTTCACGGCGATATCATTACAAGTCAGTGTCACGCCGCTACTGGCAGCCGGTTTTGCACAAGGGCTTTCGCCAAACCCTTGAACGGTGACCGTGGACAAATTCAAGAAACCACAACTCAAAGCCATATACATTTTTACACTGGCTATTCTTAAAGAATCTTGACTTTCCAGATAACTTCCCAACATGCCCTTGCTGCCAATCTTTGAATGAGCAGCCAAGTCTATTTTTAGGCTATTACCGACAATGGAAGTGGGTAGATTTTCGACATTTCCGGAGCCTTTAGGATATTCGACCGTCACACTATCCAGCATCATGTTGCTGATATCTGCCGGAATACTAACCAATAGGTATGGATTGAGCAAATTGGCTACTTGAGCACTATTTACTTCCAATCCTAACACAAAAGGATCGCAATAAGAGATGGAATCCGGTTGCTGAACAATAGTAACCTGAACTTGAGATTCCTGAATGGTCAAATTGATATTTATCGAGTCCTGACTACAAATAGGGTCTAAGGATTCATAATCATCCGGATATTTCAAGCAATCCCATCCATTAGAAAGCGTTAAAGTTTGGTCGCCGCAATCCTGGATATTGCCATAGATACGGATGGTTTTACATCCACTAGGCCCGTCCATCACTTGACCGGCTTCGACCCAAGTCATACCATTGCTTTGTGTCATATTTGCGGAAGCGATTTCATTATCGGCATCATCTAACAAAAAGGCTTTGGTCACTACAAAATTAGGATTCGCATTGACTTTTACCCAGTTGTAATCAATCGGTATTGGGCTGGTATTACAAATTTGTACATCAACATAGGTCTCATTATTGACTACGGTCACATTAGGGTGTGGGCTATGCAACTCAAACTGCGGTCTAAAATAATGGAATACAACCGAAGAAGTTTTGGATTTTGGCTCCGGCGCCACATGGGCAAACTCTTGGTAATAGACCGTATATTGATAATAAACATCCGGTGCGGCTTCACAAGTACCAATAAACTCGGGAAGTAAGCGCGGATAATTAGTCCCTCGTTGATCCATGTCCCGATAATTGGGCCCGGGATAAACGGTCAACGTGTCCCCGTTCATTTTCCAAGTGACTCCGCCATTAGATTCGCTATAGGCGGGGTTGTAAGATGTGTTGTAGTTAAAATACCTGACATTGCCGGTAAATCGTGCTCCTTTCGGCATAATGACCACCGTGGAGTCCCATTGAGTAGGATTCCTAAATTCGTTAGGAAATAAGTCACCAACATCCGAGTAGTAAGTGAAAAACAACCGTTGATCGGTCGGTGTACAATACCAAGTTTTTATCTCCGAATTGGTAGAAACATGGCGGTTAGGTTTTAAATAACTGGCTTTTTCATACAAAGTACCGCACCCGGTAGTATTAGTCCCGTTTTTTGCATAGAATGTTGCTTGAAAATTTTGGAGCTTAAAGTACTTGGTGTAGTTAAAATTTGGACTAACGACAAATCTGAGTTTTAATCTTACAGTATCGTTCTCATTGCCTTCGCCATATTGATAGGTACTCGAAACCAGATTTTTATAGGAAGATAAATCAAAAGCCATTTTGTATTGATTAGCTCCTAAAGCCGTTCGAGTAGGGTCTGTCGAAATTGTCCCCGTATAAACTCCTGATGATAGATCATTGATAGCAATATCTCCATCAATAAAGGTAAACAAATTCTCATCTCCGCCTCCGGCTTCCGTCGTATAATCTATATCCAAGAATAAGTTTTGGACAGCAGAATCTTGGATTACGGCATCTAGGTCAATTTCCATCGTGTCTTTCGCCAAATACCGGTCTAGCTCATAAGTATCATCTAACACCACTCTTGTGGTTTTATCCCAATCTGTCCATCCTGCGACTGTCCGGTGTGCATCAAAGGCCAAGATAGATGGCCCTTTACAAGTTGTAGGGCACAAATTTTGAATCTCTACCGACCCACAGTGGACATCTGTGTCCCAGCAGGAACAATGATAATGTGTCTTATAAGAAATGGTAAATTTTTCCGGTCCGGAATAGCTTGCGCAATCAAAGGTTAACGGAAAATTGTAATATTTGTATTGGTATCCCGACTGGGTATAGGTAATGGTGTTGCCTGACTGGCTAAAGCCGGCCGGTGCACCGGCAGCAAGTGAGACTCCGTTGGGTACGGTAAGCTCTACCGACCACACCACACCGGAACCTGTAAACATGTCCTCCCCACCACACTTAGGTCTTCCTAGGGTCGTCCATCCTCCTCTATAAAAATGTGGTTTTACACCAACGGTAAAATCTTCTCCATCGGAGACACCATTCGGCCAAGACACTAGGGTTTCGTTTAGGTAGTCCCTTATTATGTTGGAATACTCAAAATTTATTCTTTCTGTGTAACGCTCATTGGCGCATTGATCCCGAAACATGGCATCAATGTATAAATGCTCCCAGTGAATGTAATCAAATCTTTTTTCACCGCAATTGTCCGGCTCCGGGATGTATTCATAATCAAAACTAATGTCTATGTGCTCGCCCGGAGCTAAGTCATCATAATAACCATCACCGTCAATATCATCTAAACCGCCCGCACCATCCGGATCGGTGGTAAAATAGTCATAAGGAATACGAATGGTTTTTCCTGAGCCTCGTCCCGGATAGATTGTACTTGTCCAGTTAGATGTAGCAACGGGATTTCCATTAATGCGAATATTACTAATATGCCTTATGTCTCTAAAATCAAAAGCCCATAAAGGATTCTTCCCAAAATCAGACAATGGAGAAGCATTGTGTCCCAATCCAAAATTCACATTCAGATCCTTGGCCATCGCTCCCGGATGTGTAGCAATATTTTCTACTCGTATGGTAAAATTCTGTCCGCCACAAAGATCCATATAATTGTCACCGGCGATCTTGGTGACGGTGATTTCCGGAGCAGACCCTTGAAAGTTGAGTACGCCCATTTCCGGCTCTGAAGATTGACATAACTCCGATAATGAGCATCCCCAAAAACCCTGATGTATCACATCCACATTTTTACAACCTTGCACTTGAAAGGTTTCTTGAAACTGTATCTTTTCTCCATTCTCAAAATAATTATCTCCATCGCCTACATTGCCTGCAAAGGGTGCTTGGTCTAAATGGATATAATAAAAATAATCCGACCCCGCTATAGAATCCGGAGTTAAAGGGGTTCCATTATAAGAAAGCTTATAATAACCAATTTCACTACCAACAGAAACCTTGTGTACATACCACTTCAAACGACCTTCTCCTCCTTGAACCATCTTAATATTCCTTCCTACAGTCTGACCAACGATAACATCTTTGTCCGGGATGGACTGTAAGGCAAGCGCCGGAATAAACACTTGGTAGTTGGAAACATCCGGATCCACATTGGAAAAACTATGTACAATAGAGCCTTGTGTCAACTGTACAATCTGAACATCCTTGAATATCACCCCATTGTTTAATTCATCAATCGCATCACATCCTACACGTTTCGCAAACTTAAAACGGATAACATCTCCAAGAGGGACTGTACCATCGCCTAGATTTTTATCTGGAGAGATTTGAAAGACAGGCGAACTTGGAGCATTAGACACTGTTGATTCTGAATAATGAAGATCGGGGTTTATCACCCATTCAAAACTGCCGGGTATGTAGGTCACACCAGTCGGCAAGTCAAACTGAATTGTCAAAAACTTTAGTTGGGTAGCTTTGTATAGGACTTCAACCTCTACAAACGAAGTATCACAGGGTCGAACATCCTCCGGGAAAATCTCGATTCGCACCAAGTTATTATCAACCTGTGCATACAATCCTGAAATGGATAGAAAAAAAATAACAGCAAGTGTAAGAAAATACCTCATAGTTGTAAGTTTTAAAAACCGGGAGGCATCCAAATGCCCCAAAAAATATGCCACAAACGTAAACATCTTGTTATGTTAAATTTAAAAATAATATATAAGCCGTTGCTTGCGTGATTTTCGTTATAGGTTTTATCTCGCAATCTGAAAATTACCCGTGATTTTGCGGCCTTCTCCCGTATCAAAGATGTAGAAGTAAGTGCCATCCGGTAAGTACGTATTGTTATCGTCCCAATATCCTGTCCAAGTATTATCATATTTTTCCTGCTCTAGGACGATATTGCCCCACCTATTAAAAATCATGAGCTTATTATTGGGATATTCAGAAATACCTTTGATTACAAAGGTCTCGTTGATGCCATCTCCGTTGGGAGAAAAACCTTCCACAATAGAGATATTATCACAATCTAAATAAATGGTAGCCCGGGCAGTATCACAACCAAACTCGGTACAGATTTCATATCTCAACGAAACCGTATCGTCACAGATATTTGACTCCGGTATGTATTTAATAAATCCGAAAGTATCTGCTTCGGCTGAACCCAAGGTAGGATAATCCAATATCTTTAGACTGACCAACGGGGCATTCAAGGTGTCGTTGGCCACAACTTGAAGCTGGGTAGGTACGCCCTGAAGCACCGTGTCCATATCATTCACTGCCACCGGCAAAATGGGCAATAGACCTTTGATATTCATATAGATAATGGTCGTGTCACAATTAGATAAATCATCACACACAACCACACAAAAAGTATCTTGCCCTACCGCATTTACTGTCGGATAGTAATCAAAGCAGTTTAAAGCCAGATTCGTTGCGGTGCCATTGGCAGGTGCAGAACACAGCTGCATCCCTGTAACATTTCCGGCCAACTCCATCGTATCCAAACAAATACTCAACGATTCATTCTTATTCACTTCCAAGTAAAGCGTATCCATCGTAACAAGAATAACAACAGGCATTCTAATCCCCATATCAACGTTACTTACCGTTAGCCCGGCCACAATAGTCATCGTATCTGTTACACCCATCGGACTAACATCACTGTCAATGCTATCATCGCCACCAAAATCCTTAGTGACAATTAAATATCCGGAAGGCAAGGAATCTAAGCCAAAAGCAACCGTGTAATCTGCCGGTGATATATTTGCGAAAGCATATTTCCCCGTAGCATCAGTTAGAGCGGTTAGAATTGTATCGCCTACTGCTGAAATCAAATAAACAGGAATATTAGGTAAATAATCATCTCCAAAAGTAAATTGATTGTCATTATCATTATCCTGCCAAACCTTACCGTTTAAAGCACCATAAATAGGAGGTGTATATAGACCCAAGTCTATCGCATTTACATTTCCGGTAACGAAAATAGTATCGGTCTTGCCATCCGGATTCGCATCGGAATCAACGGTATCATCCCCTCCTGCATCCTTTGCAACTATCGAATAGGAAGAAGAATAAGAAGAGGTATCAAACTGCACAAAATATTGACCCAAACTAAGATTCTCAAAAGAATACTGCCCGTTGGTGTCGGTCGTATCCAGTTTTATCTCATTGTTGGCAGTGTCCAATAACCGCACAAACACATTGTTGACACCTACTTCGCCTGTTTCATAAATGCCATTATTGTTCCCATCAAACCATACTTTTCCGGAAAGGCTCACGACCGGGGGAACATTCCAAAGTCCAATATCCAGATGGCTCATGTCTCCCACCAAATCAATGGTATCCGTCAAGCCCGCCGAGTTGGCATCAGAGTCTAAATTATCATCTGCACCGGTATCTTTAATAACCGGACTATATCCGTTGGGAAAAGATTGCGTATCAAAAGCAACCACATATTTGCCATACTCTGCAGGCAAAAATACATAATCTCCATTTTGGTCGGTCGTATCCTTATGAACTGTATTTCCCGAAGTATCAATCAAGGAAACAACGATACCCACCAAACCGGTATCTCCGGCACTTTGGATATTATTTCCATCTAAATCGTCCCAAGCCCTTCCGGAAAGAATAGCTGTGGGAGAGACTTGCAAGCCCATATCCATATCTTGGGCGCTGCTGTTCGTTCCTGCGATACTGATTTCTCCGGTCAATCCGGTAGAATCCACATCACAATCGATGTCCAAAAAGAAGCCTACATTTTGGTCGGCTGTTTTGCGCAAGCCAATGGGAGCCGTTGACAAATCAAATTGAACTTTATATTTGCCGACAGCTAAGCCGTCAAACAGATAAGAGCCATCTAATGCTGTCGTGTCAACAGCCAATACGTTGGATGCCAAATCCAGTAGATAAACTCTGACATCTTTTACGCCAAGCTCCGTCGCTCCTTGTAAATGGTCATTGTCGCTATCTTCCCAGACTTGTCCGGATATGCTTGCGCCAAATAAGGGCATTGCTGCTAGAAATAAAACAGCGGTAAATAAAATTAATACAATATGTCGCATGGTCAAATGAATTATTTTTGTTATAATGTTCTACCTTTTGTTGCAAAAACTATGCCTCCATGCAAGCAGTTTATAGCTTCACCCGGAAAGTTCAATAAACATCCTTAAAGTCAGCTGAAAAAAGAATTAATAAGCCATAACAATGCCCTTCCCCACGATGCTCCATCTCTTGGCCTTGCTTGTGAATAACAGGTTATCGGTATATGGAGATAATTGGTCTGCTAGAACTCGTTGATGGCAAATTTGTCACCATTGAACTGAGCACTAGTTTGGTCTATATAATCAAAGTAGAGGATACATCTGCTTTTGCAGAAACCTAAATTCAAGTAGTCTATTTTACATCTTCTGCAAAAATATTCCGAGAAAATGCGTTTGATTTAGGATATTTTTTGGGAGATTCCAACTAAAACGTTGCATGCCCTTGACCATTTTACTTAACCTGCCTTAAATGTAGGTGGCCATTAAACTGAGATACTGGATTATTACAGGAATAATTCTTTAGAAAAGACAAAAAAAAAGTGGCAGGAAAACGACTCTACCCCCCAATGGAGCCGCACCTACCACCTATCTTCATCCTTTCGGACTCAGACAATAACCTATTAGCAATTTTGATACCATAATTGAAATGGAGACAGAAATTGTGACATTTTTTTGTGTTTTTTTATGTCAATTTAGACAATCAATCAGCCATTCTGGCGCAAAAACATCAATGGCATAGGCTTTGAACATCCTAATCTGCAAAAATAAACAAAAATTAAAAGAATGAGCAAGAAAAAAGGAAACATTGAAGTACAGTCAGAAAATATTTTTGACATCATCAAACGGTTCTTATATTCTGACCAAGAAATATTTCTCAGAGAGTTGGTTTCTAATGCCGTTGATGCAATTAGTAAACTCCAAACTCTTTCTAGAAAAGGAGAATTTGAAGGTAAAATCGACCAACCTTTAGTCGAAGTAAAACTCGATGAAAAGAATAAAACACTGACCATTGTCGATAATGGTATCGGCATGACAGAAGATGAAGTCCGTAAGTACTTAAATCAAATTGCGGTGTCCGGTGCCAAAGAGTTTATGTCCAAATATAAAGATAGTAATATCATTGGTAATTTTGGACTGGGTTTTTACTCTTCTTTTATGGTAGCGGACAAAGTTGAAGTAAACACAAAATCTTATAAGAAAGGCAGTGAGCCGGTGCTCTGGTCTTGTGAGGGTACTCCGGAGACCGTTATCACAAAGGGAACAAAAAAAGAACACGGGACAGAGATAACCCTTCATATTTCAGAAGACAGCAAAGAGTTTTTGCAAAAAAGTAGAATTGAAGGGCTTTTAAATAAATACGACAAATTCCTTCCGGTAAAAATTAAATTTGGGACAAAAACCATCACAGAGTACGAAGGGGAAGGAGATGACCGCAAAGAAATCAAAAAAGAAGTTGATAACATTATCAACGAGATGGAGCCTATTTGGGTGAAAAATCCGGCTGATTTAAAAGATGAAGACTATATCTCCTTTTATAACTATCTGTATCCAATGTCTCATCCTCCGATGTTTTGGATTCACCTAAATATAGACTATCCGTTTAATCTTCGTGGGGTGCTTTATTTCCCTAAACTGACCAATAGCTTGGAGTTGGAGAAGAACAAAATCCAGCTTTACAGCAATCAAGTGTATGTTACGGATGAAGTAAAAGACATTGTGCCGGAGTTCTTGACTCTGCTACATGGAGTGATAGATTCACCGGATATACCATTGAACGTATCAAGAAGCTACCTTCAAAGTGATAGCAATGTCCGCAAAATCACCGGATACATCACCAAGAAGGTGGCAGAAAAGCTAAATGATCTTTTTGTTGATGAGCGGACTTCGTTTGAAGAAAAATGGGAAGACATCTCTCTTTTCGTTAAGTATGGTATGATTACAGACGAGAAGTTTTATAAAAAGGCCATTAAATTCTTCTTGCTAAAAAGTATTGATAACAAGTACTTCACACTAGAAGAGTACAAGGAGAAATTTAAGGTCAACCAGACCAATAAGGACGGCAAAATGGTCATCCTTTATACCAACCATCAGGATGCGCATGCACATAAGGTCAGCTTGGCCAAAGAGCGGGGATACGATGTAGTGGTATTTGATCACCCTATTGACAATCATGCAATGCAGCAACTGGAGACCAAAGAAGAGGGTATCCAATTTGCTAGAATAGATTCGGATACTTTGGACAATCTTATCGAAAAGGATGAGCAATTAGACTCTGCCCTTTCGGAAAAAGAACAAGAAAAAGTCAAGGAGCTATTTCAAGAAGTCATTGCCGACGGCAAAGGCACTTTAATGCTAAAGCCCATGTCCGTCAATGAGCCTCCTGTTACGATTATCAGACCGGAGAGCTTGCGCCGTATGCAAGAGATGCAAATGATGCAAAGTGCAGGGGGGATGGATTTTGACTTTTACAATGTCGTTGTCAACAGCAATCACCCACTCATTGCGAAAGTCCTAAAAAAACGGGGAGACAACAAAAAGGCTTTTGCCAAATACTTATACGACTTAGCCTTGTTGAGCCATGGAATGCTGAAAGGCGATGCTATGACAGATTTTATCAATAACAGCATTGAATTTCTGGGTAGCGACAAATAGAGCGCCTACAAGATAAGATAGAGAGCCTTTCTGCAAAAGCAGGAAGGCTTTTTTATATTTTGACACAGGATGAATTGGTTTACGTGAGTCTATTGAAAGCTCATTCTTCAAAGTCAAACCCGGAAAATACGGAAGTGTTAGCGTCCGCCCCTTTTCGGAGTGTACTCAACCTTTGCCTCGATACTTGTCATGAGAGCGCTTCAAAATTCGGGTGACATAATCGTCAAGCGACTCATCCTTATCCCTAGGAATCATCTCAAAAGACGAAGTAATAATATCCAGTCCCCGCCTATAACGCTCAAATGTTTCTTCAAGTAGGGTGCGATCTTGAGTTTGCCAATAATGCCCCTCATCATCCATCTCAAACTCCGAAAAATATTTTTTACTTAGATAACGCAAGAAATCCATCACCAAAATATGAGTATCTACGCCTGCAAATTGGGTCTTAGTGAAAAGTAAATAGAAAAAGTCATCATCTGACTCATCTGACGGACTACTAATCATCAACTGCATAGGGCTACACAGTCGTCCGTTGCTTACAAACGTAAGAAAAATAGGGTCGCACTTTTCCGGGCTGAAAGAAACCCCATACAGCTTCTTATCTCCTTGATAATCAACCAGTTTTCCGCCTGGAAACGCCGGCTCAAACAGGTCTGATTGGTAGGGAAAATTGTTGATTTTTGCAAAATCTACAACTTCCGCAACTAAGTCCTGCAACATGTCTGCACGCTTAATTTTTCCGCGATAATGAAATGTTAGTCCCATAATTTTTGTTTTGATAGTGAATAAAAGTAGTAACCACCTCCGGTTTTGATCTGCTGGTATTTCTTTCTTTGGGAAAGAATATGAATACCCTCCACCCATTATGACCTCATAAGCCATATTGTTTCTGCCAGACGGTAGCACTTCAAAAAATCATATTTCTTAAATCCATGTTATCGGTAGCCATTCCAACAGATTTAAGAATGCAGAATTTAGAGTCAAGAAATAAAAAAATGTGGCGCATTTAATATAATTTATCTTTCTCGGCCTCCTTCATCTTTAACCATCAACCATCACATGCTCCGGCGGTATTCACCGCCTACAGAAAATAACGAGTTGGTAATTTGCCCCAAAGAACAATACTTTGCGGTCGTCATCATCTGCTCAAAAATGTTGCCTCCATCGAGTGCAACTTGCTGTATTTTGCGGAGGGCTTCGGCGCTCTTGTCCGCATTGGTTTTATGCAAATCTCTCAAAGAAGAAATTTGAGCTTGCTTTTCCTCGTCATGGGCACGAATCACTTCAGAAGGGATAATTGTTGGTGACCCATCTTTCGATAAAAACGTGTTGACTCCCATGATGGGAAGCTCTCCGGTGCTTTTCAAGGTCTCGTAATACAGACTTTCTTCTTGGATTTTACTTCGTTGATACATCGTTTCCATTGCCCCCAAGACGCCGCCGCGATCGGTCAATCTATCAAATTCCGTCAAGACTGCTTCTTCCACTAAGTCCGTCAATTCTTCGATAATAAAAGCCCCTTGTATAGGATTTTCATTTTTGGCTAAGCCTAGTTCGTGATTGATAATCAACTGAATAGCCATGGCCCGGCGCACACTTTCTTCTGTCGGGGTTGTGATGGCTTCGTCATAGGCATTAGTGTGTAGCGAATTGCAATTGTCATAAATGGCATACAATGCTTGCAAGGTCGTCCGGATATCATTAAAAGATATTTCTTGAGCGTGTAAAGACCGACCGGAAGTTTGGATGTGATATTTGAGCTTTTGAGATCGGTCATTGGCGCCATATTTCAGTTTCATGGCTTTTGCCCAAATACGTCTAGCAACCCGGCCAATTACGGTATATTCGGGGTCTAAGCCATTGGAAAAGAAGAAAGACAAGTTGGGTGCAAAACTATTAATGTCCATACCCCGGCTTAAATAATATTCCACGTAAGTGAATCCATTGGCTAGGGTAAAAGCCAATTGGGTAATAGGGTTGGCGCCCGCTTCGGCAATATGATAGCCGGAAATGGAGACCGAATAAAAATTACGAATATTATTTTGATTAAAATACTCCTGCATGTCCCCCATCAAGCGCAAGGAAAACTCAGTGGAAAAAATACAAGTATTCTGCGCTTGATCTTCTTTCAAAATATCCGCCTGTATCGTTCCGCGAACCGATGAAATGGCCTTGGCCTTTAACTCGGCATAGACTTCAGGCGCTAAGACTTCATCTCCCGTCAATCCTAATAGCATCAAGCCGAGTCCGTCATTACCTTTCGGAATTTCACCCCGGTAGATTGGGCGCGAGAGACCTTTGTCGTCGTATTTTTCCTTGAGCTTGGCTTCAACCAGATGCTCTAATTGATTGGCTTTGATATATTTTTCACACTCTTGATCGATGGCTACATTCATAAAAAAAGCGGTCATGATAGAGGCCGGCCCATTAATGGTCATGGACACCGATGTCGTTGGATTACACAAATCAAATCCGGAGTACAAACGTTTGGCATCATCCAAAGAACAAATACTAACCCCCGAATTACCTACTTTCCCATAAATATCCGGGCGTTCGTCGGGGTCTTCCCCGTAAAGTGTGACCGAATCAAAGGCTGTGGATAACCGGCTAAACGGCAGGTCGCCGGAGACATAATGAAAGCGCCGGTTGGTACGCTCCGGGCCTCCTTCTCCCGCAAACATACGCGTGGGGTCTTCCCCTTTACGCTTAAACGGAAAGACACCGGCTGCAAACGGAAACCGGCCGGGCACATTTTCCATTAATATCCATTTTAATATTTCGCCCCAATCTTTATACTTTGGTAAGATAACCCTGGGAATTCGAGTTTGCGAAAGCGAAAGCGTATAAGTGGGTACTTTTATTTCTTTATTCCGAACATGATAAACAAATTCATCCGCTTCATATTGCTCCTTCAAATCATCCCATTCTTCCAGCGCCTTGCGGCAAAAAGGATCCAAGTGCATTTCTAAATCCGTATAGGCTTGATTCAAGTGCCGGAGAATATCTTCGGATGCTGTACCCTGTTGCTCCAAAACCGTTATGGTATTTTTTATACCAAATAGCTGACGGGCAATTTCACTTTGCTTATGCGCCCAATCTCCGTATTTTCTGACCTCATCAGATATTTCCGAAAGGTATCGTACCCGCCGTGGCGGGATGATAAATTGCTTGCCACTTTGCCCTTCTAATATCGTTAAATCTGACTTTAGTCTCGGATTGATTTCTTGCAACTTAGCCATCAAAAGGCGATACAATTTGGTGGTGCCCGGGTCATTAAATTGAGACGCAATGGTGCCCACCACCGGCATCTCACTCATTGGAGTATCCCACAAGTTGTGATTTCGCATATATTGTTTAGCGACGTCTCGAACCGCATCTTCTGCCCCCCGTTTGTCAAATTTATTGACTGCGATAAAGTCCGCAAAATCCAACATGTCAATTTTTTCCAGCTGGGAAGCCGCTCCATACTCCGGGGTCATTACATAAAGTGACACATCCGAATGGTCGATAATTTCGGTATCCGACTGACCGATTCCTGAAGTCTCCAGTATGATTAGGTCAAAATCGGCGGCTTTTAGGATGTTAAGTGCTGATTTGACGTGTTTGGATAGGGCTAAGTTAGATTGCCTGGTGGCCAAGGAGCGCATATAAATATTGGGGTGATTCACTGCATTCATACGAATTCTATCTCCGAGCAAGGCTCCACCGGTTTTCCGCTTAGAAGGGTCCACCGAAATAATCCCAAGCTTCAAACCATCAAAATCCATCAAAAACCGGCGAATAATTTCATCTACTAGACTGGATTTTCCGGCTCCACCCGTACCGGTAATTCCCAAAACCGGTATTTTGGAGTCGGAGACCATGTCATCTATAGATTCAAGTAGCTTATGATTTTGTTCCGGATTGTTTTCTGCAATCGTAATCAGTCGAGCAATGGCCTGATGATTGCTCCCCATTAACGCTTGAAACTCCCCTTCAAACGGTTTGGCCAATGAAAAATCACAGGACTTAATCACATCATTAATCATTCCTTGTAAGCCTAGTTCCCGGCCATCATCCGGTGAGTATATCCGTGTAATTCCATACGCTTGAAGCTCCTTAATCTCTGAAGGCAAGATGGTGCCGCCGCCACCGCCGAATATTTTGATGTGTCCGGCCCCTTTTTCGTGCAATAAGTCATACATGTACTTGAAAAACTCATTGTGGCCTCCTTGGTAGGAAGTAATCGCAATGCCTTGCACATCTTCTTGGATGGCCGTATTTACAATGGTTTCTACAGAGCGATTGTGTCCGATATGGATGATTTCCGCCCCGGTTCTTTGCAAGATTCGGCGCATGATATTGATGGCGGCATCATGCCCATCAAAGAGGGATGCGGCTGTGACAATACGGACTTTATTTTTGGGTTGATATGGTTTTGCTTCTTGGTGTATCATTTTTACTTGGTATTTGCCCTAAACGAAGATTAGGGGTCACAAATATAGGGCTTTTGTGGGATTATACACAGAACATATATCACCGCAAGAATAAGGGCTTCTCTACACCTGGTTTGATGAGAGAATAGGCGGTTTTTCCCACAGATTCTCTTTTCTTAGGATCCCTTACCTTTGGCTCTTAATCTTCAAATTAACATCAACATCCGCCGGCAAACCGGATGAATGCGCCACTGCGTTGGTAAATTGCTGAGCCCAATAGGGAACCAAAGAAGTGCCTTTCGTCCCAAACCCATTAAAGATTCCAATTCGGGGCTCTTTTTGGTTGGCTTCCAAATTTTTCGGAAAACCAATCATAGGCCGCCGGTGTCGCACAGTGGGGCGAATAGCGGCCAAATGCCGGACAACTTCATAAGTTTGGTCAAGTATGGCTTCAATCTCTGTTTTCAACCACGTTTCCCCCTCTTTAGATGGCTCTGCATCTTCGAAATCCCAAAAATTAGTGGCTCCGGCCCAAAACAAATGGTCGCCTAGCGGGATGAAGGCCACCTTTTTTTTGATGATATTTTCTTCCGGCATTTCCGGAAGGTGCAAAATCAGCACCTCGCCCTTGGTTACTTGAAATGGCAATGACTGAAATAACGGATTATGCATCGCTTCCCAGCCTTCACAAAAAATAATTCGGTCGTAATCTTCGCCTTGATAGGTAGCTCCTTCCAACCGGTCATGCTGAAAAGTGGCTTCACTCAGGCGTCCTTCTTGTAACCATTTTTTCCGAAAGGACTCAATCATCAAGGAGATGTTGGCCTTAGCAGAATGCTTAATTAGGCCTACTCCAAATTCATTTTTTATTGGAAACCGGGCAATCGTTTTAGCTTGCGCAAAATCGAGATAATGCCCATATCCTTCATTGGTCATCCGGATGCTCCAATTATTGCTCATGCCGGTGTCGGTAAATAGGCGCAATGCCGGCAATTCGTACCAGAGTTTCAGTCCCAATTCTTTTTCAATAGCTTGGTAATAGGATTTGGCGACCGGAAGTAATTCATCTATCATCCAACTTTTGACAATGCGACGTCCTGTGACAGGATTTACGACTCCGGCAGCCAACGAAGACGAAATCCCCTGATGGCCTTTGTCAATGATTTTAACGTGGAATCCTTTCTGAATGAATTGGTGGGCTAGGACACTGCCTGCAAGGCCTTGGCCGACGACTAGGATTTTAAGGTTTTGACTCATTTTTTTCCTTTAGGAGTTGGTCAATGGCTTTTGTCGCTTTTCGTAGTCTGGTTCGTTTGTCGCCTTTCAGCAAAATGTATGGTCGATTATTTTTTATGAGTGCCTGATGAAAGGCATCAAACATCTCCTTTCTTCGGTCGGGACGATCCCTCAAGTCATCTTCTTCCCAAGGGGTGTCAATATAGGTCAATAGATACAAGTCGTATTTATTTTCTTTGGCAGCTTTTTCAAGGACAGGCTCGACAAAACCGCCATAGTAGGTCTCCGAATAAACCATCGTCTCCAAGATATCCGTATCACAGATTAACACTTTATTGGCCTTTTTTGCCAGGTCATTTTCTAAGGCCATTTGGCCGATAGCGATGGGAATTAGGTCTTTTCGTTCACACGTCTTGCGTTCATTATTCCACTTGTCTTGTAGATAGTTACGGGCAAATTCTCGAACCCAGACCGTATCATAGTGCCTTGCCAACTGTCGGGACAAAGTTGTTTTGCCTGTTGATTCCGGTCCAAAAAGCACTACCTTTAGTACGTTAGATGGTTTTTGAAGCAGTAATTTATAGATGGTATTAGTCATGGTTGTTTTTTCGCTGTTTGATAGAGAAGGTGCTACTCATCATGAGCCTTGCGGTAATACTTGTTATACCCCAAATAGGCCGCCACTCCCAACCCAACTAATATGGCTAGGATATAATAAATCCAAGTGGGGGTCGGTGGAGGGTCTCCCTTGGCATAAGAGTGCAATCCGGCTAAATAAAAATTAACCCCAAAGTAAGTCATTAAAATAGAACTAAACCCAAATACAGACAACAGGTTAAATGTAAATCGTCCTCGCAAACCGGGCACCAAACGTGCATGCAAAATAAAAGCATAGACCATGATGCTGATTAAGGCCCAAGTCTCTTTGGGATCCCAGCCCCAGTATCTTCCCCAACTTTCATTGGCCCATTGTCCTCCCAGAAAATTACCAATAGTCAGCATCACTAGGCCTACAGTCATCGACATTTCATTGATATAGGTAATCTCTTTTATTTTTAATTTTAGATGCTCCTTGTTTCTGTCATTGGTTAATATCATAAATAACAATGCCACAATACCCAATATCATACTCAATGCAAAAGGCCCGTAACTGGCCACAATCATCGAGACGTGAATCATCAACCAATAAGAGTTCAGTACAGGTACTAAATTCTCAATAGCCGGATCCATCCAATTCCAATGGGCAATCATCAACATCATTCCCGTAAGGAAGGCCGATGCTCCCATTGTTAGAGGGGACTTTCTTCCAAAGAGCAAACCGAAAAGCATCGTTGCCCAAGCCACATAAACCATTGATTCATAGGCATTTGACCAAGGCGTATGGCCGCTAATATACCATCGAACACCCAAGCCGGCGGTATGCAACGCAAATAAAAATAGAATTACGAACATGCTAAATTTTATCAGTCCGCGAATTATTTTTCCATCCTTAAAAATCTGAAATATCACAAATAAAAACAGCAAAGTACCAATATACATGTAATAACTAAAAAGCTTCTTGAAGATGTCATATTTGTTGTACATGATTTCTAAATCAATCTGCTTTTGGGAAGGCATGACTGCTGCACCGTATCGTTTCTGAAAGTTCCCAATAGACTTTAAGACTTCGAGTGCTGTGAAGCCTAAATCACTTTTTTTGCCTTCTTTTTCGTTCATGAATAGTTGGCCGTAAGTAGGGAAAATACTCGCCACGACCATCGAATCTTGGCCGGTAAAAGCCTTGTTGGCATCCATCGGTGCGTACCACTTATTATCGGGGTCATTGGGCGCCGGGAAGAACCGCAAGCCGCGCTCTTCTTCCAAAACTCCATATAGTAGATTAACCCGTTGGTCGATGGCTACTACACTTTTATCAAATGCGCCGGGAATTCTTTTTTTGCTGGCTTCGTTGGTGTATTTTAATAATTTATAGGCGCCGTTCTCATCAAAGAAATCCATCAAACGGGCATATTTTTGATCTTCAGGCACACCAATGATTTTTCGTACTTTTTTGTTGGCAGATTTCATGTAAATGATGGGCGCATAGTACCAAACACGGGGATTCAGAATCATGGACATCAAGATTTGGTCTGAATTATATCCTTTGTAGGTGTCATGTTTGGTTAGCTTTCGCAAAAGCTCTGAAGAGAAGGTGTTGGCCGGTTTCATCCGGCCTCCGGGATCTTGAACAACTAGCCGCCCAAAGACTTTGGCATGTTCTTCCGGAATCGTTGTTTGTCGCAAAAACTCCGTTATATCTATATCATTTTCATGGTTTTGTGCAAACAGCATCGAGCCCGAAAGACTAAATACCAAAATCAAAAGTACCGCACTGACCTTCTGAAGCTTCCGCAACCTTTTACGCAAGTGGTTAAAACGGGTGCCCGGCATAAACAAAATTAGCAATAACCCTAGGTATAACAAGGCATAGCCGGCGTAGGTAATAGCCGTACCTATTTGGTCATGATTAACAGAAAGGCGGGTTTCTTCTCCTTGCGGAGTTATCGTGTAAGACGATTGAAAAAACTTATAACCCTGATACTTTAAGATGTTATTCATAAAAATCCGGAAATCAAACTGCTTGTCATTTTGCTTATCTATCACCGTGACTTCACTGGCATACGACATAGGGCTTTGGGAGCCGGGATAACGATCCAACTGAAAATCTCGTAGCTTAAGGGCAAATGGCAACTCGATATATCTGGAGCCATAAGAGACCTTGTATCGCTTGCCGCCCAATGTCGCTTCTGCTGCGCCATCCGTGATATATTGGCCGCCAAGAACCGTTACCTTCTTTGTCTCTCCATTGGCTGTCAAATTTATCTTAACCATATCCTTCGGAAAATAATTAGGGTCAGCAGAAACATAGCCCAACTCACCGGTTTCAGGGAGCGTAGGCACGACGAATCGCAAGGATTCAAAGGTGTAAAGCGCCCGAATATTAAAGTCTTGAATGCTATCTTGCATTACATCTCCATTTGTCTGGGTCGCCATGACTAGGTAGCTGCCCGCCATTGGGGATTTTATCTTTAGCTGTCCATCTCGTTCAAAGAAATGAATCCCGGGAATCTCAAATTTATCATTGTACGAAATCAAAACCCCATGAATAGAAATAACAGAGTCCTTTTGGACAAAATAATCCGTCCTAGCACCGGACGAAGACTCTACCAGGTGCAAAAACTTATCTCCTGTCTCTGTCGGCGTCAAGGTATGTTTGGCATTGGGGATGTAGCTATCAAATTCAACGCTTACGTTTCCGTCATCACTTTGAGCCTTGAAAGCATTCGAACCCAACTTGCTTAACAAAACCTTTTTTACGATTAAATCTTTGCCGTGGTCGTCTGCGACGGATAAATACACTTTCTCTGTCAAAAACTTGTTAGAAATATCCCCTTCCATAATGGGCATAATCCCTTCATAAGAGATATAGCGGGTCGTCCAAGCTCCAATAATAATCAAAATAAAAGCCCCATGGAAAAGCAAAACCGGCCATTTCTCCCGACGAAACAGGCGATACCGAAAGATATTGCCGATAAAATTAACCAAAAACATAAACATAATGAGCTCAAACCACCAAGCTGCATAGACCAGTTTCCTTGCCGTCGGGGTGCCATAATCATTCTCTACGAACGTTGCAACAGCCATGACCACCGCAAATAGCAGAAACAAAACAGCCATTAGTTTAGTGGAAAAAAGGAAGTCAAAAATCTTTTTCATGTTGAGTCTTATTTGTAGCGTGGCAGAACATCATGGAACAAAGGTACTTCTTTTAAGTTTATGATTTATTTTTCTACTTTTAACTTTTTTCCGGGGCTCTCGATGTCGGGTGCAGTCGGGTTTTGTCCCCATTGTCCCTTTTAGTTCATTTGTAATGGGTGTAAGTTTCTAGGAAAAAATGCGGCTAAAGCCGGTCTCCTGCTTAGTTTTGGTCCGTCAGCTAAAGCAGACGGCAAAAGCTAAAGCAGATAAAAGCTAAAGCAGATAAAAGCTAAGACAGACGGTAAAAGCAAAGAAGATGAAATTAAAGAGATATCCGGAATCCAAGTTTGCGCTTATTTTACCGTTGGTTTTACTTTACCGTTGGTTTTAACCAACGGACAGAAAGCAAACCCCAAAGGGGCTTTAGCCCCATAGACTGACTAAACAAAAATAGAAAAAATGCGGCTAAAGCCGGTCTCCTGCTTAGCTTTGGCCCGTCAGCTAAAGCAGACGGCAAAAGCTAAAGCAGATAAAAGCTAAAGCAGATAAAAGCTAAGACAGACGGTAAAAGCAAAGAAGATGAAATTAAAGAGATATCCGGAATCCAAGTTTGCGCTTATTGTACCGTTGGTTTTACTTTACCGTTGGTTTTAACCAACGGACTAGAAGTAAAACTATCAGGGGCTTTAGCCCCATTAACGGAACAAATAAAAATAAAACGGCTAAAGCCAAGTAGGGGCTAATTTTTCAAGTCAAATCACCGCGATATTTATCGAAAAGTAAGGGACAAAGCCCGATTGCGCACTTCGATGTCATTGGTTTCTAATATATTCTGCCATCATCTTAGGAAATGGGTAGTCCGGCAAATGGCCTTCTTGGACAGCTATCAGCGAATCTAACCTTGGCTTGCGCAAAACGTCCACTTCCCAAAAATAGGCAATTATCTTTTGGTGGGTGAGCAATTGGGTGATGGGGCCATATTGGTTTTTGATGCTGGGATTTGCCCCTATTATTTCCTGTAAGCCTTCTTGTATTTTGGATTTGGTTAGATGTTTGGGGGATTCAATATTGGGGAATTCATACAAGGATTGCCAAATATCTTTGCCCGTCCTTTTTTGAATCCATAGAGTCTCCCCCTTGCGGAAAACGAAGTAGTAAAAATACCGGGTTTTGCGTTTGATTTTTTTGGCTTTTACAGGGAGTTGAGCAATCCTATTTTGCGCAAGCGCCCGGCATTCCCCTTCCAATGGACATTGATTACAGGCCGGATTTTGGGGTTTACAAATCATCGCCCCCAAATCCATTAACGCCTGATTAAATGCACCGGGTTGTTTTATATCGAGCAATTGATTGGCTAATTCTGTAAAATGCTTGCGTCCGGCTCCTGTGCCAATATCCGTAAAATCCGCCGCATAGCGAGCCAACACCCGAAAGACATTGCCATCAACAACCGCATGCGGCAAACCATAGGCAAAAGATGCAATCGCTGCAGCAGTATAAGGACCCACGCCTTTTAGCGCAAGCAAGGTCTCATAAGTCTTTGGAAATTGTCCATTCAATTCTTTGGTGATATATTGCGCCGTAAAGTGCAGGTTTCGGGCACGCGAATAATAGCCTAAGCCTTGCCAGAGTTTCATCACTTTTTGTTCATCGGCTTGCGCCAAATCCTGAATCGTGGGGAAAGCCTCCAAAAATCGCACATAATAGGGCAGCCCCTGCTCCATCCGGGTTTGTTGTAAAATAATTTCAGACAACCAAATAGCATACGCATCGGTACGTGATTTCCAAGGGAGATTCCGGTCATAAGTCCCCGCCCAATCCAATAGTTTTTTAGCAAAAGAAGAAGTAGCCATGGCGGCAAATTAAGGAGGAAATCAAAAAGAATGGATGTTTTGACAAAAAAAGAGTAATTTTGCACTTCATTTTCATTCATCAAGTGGCTTGGCCACACCAAAAATAACTAAAAATGGGTAAAGGAGATAGAAGAACCAAAAAAGGAAAAATTATCAAGGGTAGTTACGGCGTTTCAAGACCTAAGAAAAAGAAGAAGCCGGTAGTTACGGAGAAGAAGTAATCTGTAGCAGACTTACTTTTAAGCTGACGGCATCCTGCTTCTTGCCAATCCGGATGCAAAAAAATGAATTAAAAGGTGGCCTAGACCACCTTTTTTTTATTGACGTTTCCGGTAACAAATCAGCTATCATCTCCCCTTAAAAACCGGCTTTCGCTTCTCAATAAAAGCGGCGACCCCTTCTTTGTAATCTTCCGTCTCTCCGGCTTGGGGTTGTAGTTCCCCTTCTAGGTCTAGTTGTTGATCTAAAGTGTTTTCAAAAGAACGGTTTAAGGCATGTTTGGTCATCGCCAAACCGGCTGTAGGCATATTGGATAGTTTTTGCGCAAGCAATAAGGCCGATTCGCCAAAGACATCGTCTTCATAAACTTGATAAATCATACCCATTTTTTCCGCATCTTCTGCTCCCACCTTGTCCCCTAACATCATAAGCGCTGAAGCTTTTTGAAAACCAATCAGCCTAGGCAAAAAGAAAGTGCCCCCACTATCCGGAATCAAACCAATCTTACTAAAGGCTTGGATAAAAGAAGCGGATTTAGTGGCCACCACGACATCGCAGGCTAGAGCCAAGTTGGCTCCGGCACCGGCTGCAACGCCATTGACTGCGGCCACGATGGGTTTGGGCAATGCTCGAATCTGGCGCACCAGCGGGTTGTAATGTTCGGTCAGAATCTGTGTGAGTGGCGGGCCGTTTGGGTCGGTGATTTCCTTTAAATCTTGTCCGGCGCAAAAAGCTCGTCCTTCTCCGGTCAACAGGACGGCTCGAATCTCGTTATCTTCCGCACAGTTGCGCAATGCTTCTTGGAGTGCCAAGGCCATCTCACGGTTAAAGCTATTGTAAACTTTGGGTCGATTGAGTTTTAGGATAGCCAAGTTATCCACTTTCGTAAAAATTATTGTACTCATTGATTTTTTTTTTTCGCAAGATAAGGTTATTGCCAAAAACGAATCCTTTTTTTTCGCAGGAAAGCTTTTTTTTCCTTTTGGCTCTGAAGTAGTGGATGTTTTAACGGGTGAATTCCAATGGCTCAATGGGAGGGGAAGGAGTTGATAGAGTTGAAGGAGTTGATTCGCTTGTCCTACGGACTTCGCTAGTTGAAAAAGTTGATGGCACTAGACTGTTAGGCTCGGAGCTTGCGGTGAATCGAATGGCCTGCCAAGAACCCACGATTTTCAAAATCTACGCCAAGGCACGGCGTCGGCCGGTCATTTACCTTGCCGCCAAGCCAAGAGCATCTGATTTTGGAAATCTACGACACTATGAAAAAAACAAAATTGCCGGAAATATTCCTGATTCTATCCACTTTTTAGTATTTTTGCCAAGTGGCCTTGCCTTTGGCTCGAAAGATTTTTACCGAACCCGATAACAGCCATGGGCGAAAACTGAAGTAAAATACTACGAATGTGAAAATATTTATCCTTTCTGTGAGCAAAAGTATTTATTCAACCAAGCGATTGGTCGAAGAAGCTGAAAACCTAGGCCATCAGGTTATCGTAGTGAATCACACCAAATGCACGGTAAAATTAGGAGCTCATAAGCCCGAAATCTATCTCAAAGGATATAACATCATTGATTTTCCGGATGCCATCATCCCGCGTATTGGCACCACGGTGACCAGACATGGCGCCGCTGTTGTCAAGCAATTTGAGATGAATGGTATTTACAGTACGGCTCGTTCTTTGGGCATTTTGCGATCCCGGAATAAAGTGAGAACCCTGCAAATTATGAATCGCAAACATATCCCTATTCCGCCCACCGTGTTTGCCATTAATCCCCAAAATATCGATGCACAAATAGCACTCTTAGGGGGGCCACCGGTGATTATCAAACTCCAAGAAGGCACACAAGGCAAAGGGGTTATCTTGGCAGAATCAGCCCAATCGGCAAAGTCTATTCTGGATACTTTTTACAAGATGGACACAAGCATCTTAATGCAGCAGTACATCAAAGAATCCAACGGAGAAGATATTCGGGCATTTGTCGTCGGCCACCAAGTAGTGGCTGCGATGAAAAGGGTTGGGGCAGAAGACGACTTTCGTTCAAATATCCATCGGGGAGGCCATGGCGAAGTCGTTGAATTGACCCCAAAAGAGCGAAAAATCGCACTGAAAGCCACCCAAACACTGGGTTTGCCCGTGGCAGGAGTGGATATGATTCGCTCTAATTCAGGCCCGTTGCTTATAGAAGTCAATAGCTCACCGGGCTTGGAAGGCATTGAAGCCACCACAAAAATAAATATAGCCCAAGCCATCATCAACCATTTAGAAGAAAATGTTCGACTCAAACTACAAAAATGAAATCGTCGAAATAGCCGGCCATCAGGTGGGATTAGGCGAAAACAAACTAATCAAACTACCGGTGGATCGCTTGCCGACCGGATTGGAAGTAGAGATTCCGGTCTATGTATTTAATGGGATTCGGCCGGGGCCAACCTTACTGATTCAAGGGGGATTGCACGGAGATGAGATTAACAGTGTGGAGCTGATTCGGCGGCTATTGGTAGCAGATAGTTTTCAGGTGGTCAATGGCTGTGTGATTGTCGTGCCCATCTTAAATATATTTGGATTTTTGAGCTTTTCCCGGGAAGTATCGGGCAAAGACATCAATCGCTATTTTCCCGGCTCTAAGAATGGCTCTTTGGCCAGCAGAATTGCCTACTATCACACCAAAGCGATTGCGGCGAATATCGACTTTGCCATAGATTTTCATACGGGAGGCAACCAACGAAGTAATTATCCGCAAGTCAGATATACCAAAGGGGACGCAAAGGGCAAGCTTCTGGCAGAGATTTTTAATGCCCCGTTTATGTTTGAGTCCGGCCTGATTCACAAATCTTTCCGCAAGGAGGCGCACAAGCATGGAATTCCTGTCATTGTCTTTGAAGGAGGTGAGTCCAAGCGGTTGGACAATTTGGCTATTGAAGTAGGAATGCAAGGCGTCCGCAATATTTTATCTTATTTTGGTTTTACAGGAACGCCCCTTGCGGAATACAAAAAAGAATCCATCTTTGTAAAGAAGCGCCGGTGGCTTCGGGCACCTATTGCCGGGATGTTTCATGCGATTAAACCCAACGGAGCCGGTATCGAAAAAGGAGACATACTGGGCTATGTTACAGACACTTACGGGACTTCTTCTACCGCTATAAAAGCGCCCGATCAAGGGTACATACTGGCCTTAAACCATTTTCCGGTCGTCAAAAGGGGCGACGCATTATTTCATGTAGCCGAAAAATAAATATATATAACTCGCTATAAAACAAAACAGAGAAAACAGATTAATTGTAAAAAGCTAGACGCAAAGTGGTTTTTTAGGCCAAATATATTTATATTTGTAGTTCCAACACCGCGAAAGAACACTTTACAGGACAATAAACCGCTGAGAACACTAATGACTTCCCGATTACACTGGACTTATCAAGTCATACTATTGCTTATTATCTCCTTCCTAAGTTCAGGAAGTCAACTTCGTGCGCAAGAGTATTTTTCTTTTAGCTATGGAGGCCCCGATACTATTTTTGTGGGCAATGATTGTACGGCTCCCTACACCTTTCATGGTGATAGTATCCATATTCTTTCTTTGGTCAATGCAAATGTCTCTTGGGACTATGACTACGCCACTGCCGGATATGAATATGGAGATTTGGTGCAAGCCGGACAAACAGTCTCCATGCCGGTTCCTACTTGGGATGATCAATCCCATGCGGACACTTTTTACTTTGACATATATTTTGCCGATACGCTTAGTCCGGTTTTTGATGCGAGTTCTTTACCGCCACCGGTTTTGTTTTTCAATAACTTGGCGGACGTGCCCCCACCGGCCAATCCAACTGCGACTGACAATTGTGGCTCAGTAAATATTCAATATACTCAAACCACCTTGGCGGATACTTGTGCCGGCGGGCCATTCTATCGTATTTGGACGGCGACCGACTCTTATGGAAATCAAACAAGTTTTACGCAACAATTAGTCCTAAATGGCGATCAAACTCCACCCCAATTCAACGCCTGGCCTACCAACGGTCAGACGGATTGTGCTACATTTACCACGGATTATCCGGTTTGGCTTGCGCAAAATATGAATACCATCCAAGCCACAGACCCATCCGAACCGGTCGTGTATTCCAATGACAGTCCGTCCAATTTCAATTTTAGTTGTGATACAAGTTTCGTGGTTACATTTACGGCAACGGATTATTGCGGCAATTTTTCTAATGTAACCGCCACTTACCACGTCTTGGACACCACTCCGCCTTGGATTGTCCATATTCCGGTAGATACTACGGTAGATTGCGACCAAGTGCCGATGGCTCTGCGACTAAATAACGGTTTAGAAGTAGAAGATTGTGACACGAACTTAATAGAGGTTTTTAGCGAAAGCAGCTCCCAAGACACCAATGTACTCAGTTGTAGTCACTACACTTATACGATTGTAAGGACTTGGACGATTCAAGATCATTGTGGGAATGAGACTAGCTTCCAACAGATTGTTAGTGTCCAAGATACAACTCCTCCGGTGTTTGCTACTCACCCACAGGACTTGTCTGTCCCGTGCTATCAAGTGCCGGAATTTATAGATTTGGTGGCGACAGATGCTTGCGAAGCGCCTGTGACCATTCAAAAAGATGAGACCATTCATTTGGGAAACTGCCCGGCAAACTATGAGCGACTCCGCTCTTGGACAGCTCAAGATGTTTGTGCCAACCAAAATATTTATACCCAAACGATTCATGTTTTTGATACCTTGGCGCCGACCTTTGTGTATGTACCGGGAGACACCATGGTCAATTGCAATCAAATTCCACCGTTGCAAAATCTAATAGCTTTGGATAGTTGCGACAGCGATGTATTGGTTACGCCTTCCGAAACATCTACCCAAAATTCGGATTTGACCGATTGTGGACACTATAACTACACGCTTACGAGAACTTGGCTAGCTTCAGATGATTGTGTAAATATCAGTACCGCCACTCAAACCATCCAAGTTGTCGATCAAGAACCCCCGGTTATTCTTTGCCCCGCCAATATAACAGTAGCCACGGATAGCGGCTCTTGCGAAAAAACGATGCTGATTCCTAATCCGGCGACCTACTTCGACGCCTGTACTTTTGCGCAAGCAACAGAAAGCATTTCCGCTTCTGCCCCCATTACACATCCGGCTAATACCGATGCCAATAGCACTCCGGTTTCGGTTCAGCTTCAGTTGACGACCGCCCAGCCAACAACTTCGATTGCGGGCAATATCACCTTAACAATTGATCTGACAAATGTCGATGCAGAAGCATTGGGCGAGTTTTTTAAGATTTATGCGGAAGACAGCACCTTGATTGGGCACACCCTGCCGACTCCGACACAGTGCGGCAGCAATACCACCAATCTAACCAATATCTCTACCGTACAATTGTCAAATTGGTTAGCGGATGGTACGCTGGAGTTGTTTTTGGTCTCTGCCGGCCAAGGGATTGACGCCATCAATGATATTTGTCCCGGTGGCTTGGTGACGGCGACATTGACCTATGATTTTTATGAGCCGAATGCTCCGCTGACGATTCAATATGCTTTGGACAATGAGAATCCGGAGTCTTGGCCTAATAATATACCTAGTATTTTGCCGCAAGGCAGTCACACCGTTTCCTATTGGGCACAAGACTGTAGTGGAAATCAAGACAGTTGTTCTTTTCAAATTGTCGTTCAAGACATGGAATCTCCTAGCATCCAGTGCCCCGGCGACCTAGTAGCTTACGTAACTGAAGATGCTTGTCATGCGAGCGTTTCTTTGCCCTATCCGGGCAGTTTTACGGATAATTGCTCGCTTAGCAATCTTTTTGATTTTGCTTCGGATACCACATACATTGCCTTTACCAATAACGGGAATGCCGGTACCGTACCCCAAGCGATTACCTATGACATCTCCGGTGTTTCGGCCAATGCGATTAGTGATGCCCAAATTGTCGTTCAATTTCAAGGAGATAATGCGGATGCGGGCGAGCACTTTTTAGTTTATGGGGAAAACAATCAACTGCTTGGACAAACCGCCAACGGTAACTTTACCCAAGAATGTCAGATGCCTGTGGCGACCGTACTGACCATTTCAAAAGACAGTGTGAATAGCTGGGCTTCGGATGGGCACATTCTTTTACAATTGATTCCGGAAACGGATGCCGGTGTTTATGCAAATTTTATCCACCCTTGTGGCAATTTAACTCCGGACTTGATAGACAGCTCTTCCACCATTCAGCTTACGCTCCAATATGCGAGTACATCCATCTCTTATGCACTGCCGGACACGGCGGGTTTTGTAAAAGCAGGAAATCCCATAGTTTTGGACTTAGCACCGGCGGAATATCCTGTTACCTATACCGTTACGGATGGTAGTGGATTGCAAGCTATGTGTCATTGGACGATTAGCGTTTTGGATACTATTCGGCCTGTGGCGCTTGCGCAAAATGCTATCGTAGCGGTCAATCCATCCGGTATAGACTCCTCTTCGATTGACCCTACTATCGTCAATGCAGGCAGCTATGACAATTGTGAGATTGTTAGCATGACTCTGGCGCCGAATACTTTCTCTTGCGATCAAGCCGGTCAGACCCTGCCTATCGTTTTAACGGTAGTTGATGCCGCCGGTAATGTGGGAAGAGATACGGCCAATGTTTTGATTACAAATGAACAACCGGCGCCTACTTTTACGCAAGGTGTTTGTGGCAATGACACCTTGTTTTTGTCTGCCAATCCACCTAGCGCTAGTGCCAATGCATACACTTATCAATGGAGCGGACCCAATTCTTTTTCATCCACATCCGCCACCCCATTCATCCCAAGCCCTACCAATAACAATGTAGGTTCCTATTCCGTAACCATCACCGGCACATCCGGATGTACTTCTGCCAATACCATCCAGATACAGCTAAACGCTTCTCCTGATGCGCCCCAATTAACCGTGAATAAACCGACTATTTGTCCGGGCGATCCACTTGTTTTGAGTACGCAAGGATTTGCCGGGGGAGATGTTCATTATCTTTGGTATGAAGGGCTTCCGCCAAATGGCAATCTTTTAAGTACCACCAACAATAATGTTTTTACGATTGATTTCCCCCCTTCCGGGGAAAATAATTATTATGCTACAGTCGATATAGGGGGGTGTGTATCGGTGTATTCTAATGTGGTCAATGTGAACGTGAGTCCGGATATTAATCTGGTAGTTGTTCATGATTCGCTGGAGGTTTGCACCGGTGATGAAGTACATTTAGGGTTAACGACGGCTCCGGTTGGCATCCAATATACTTGGTTTGGGCCGCACCAATTCTCGGCGAATACACCTAGTGCCCAGTTTCAAGCCGATAGCTTGGCGCAATCCGGTCTTTATATCATCTCCGCCACAAAGGATGGTTGTGTGTATCAGCCGGATACGACATTTGTGCTTATTCGTACCACACCGGCTACACCAATAGTCAGTACGAACAGCCCCATCTGTGAAGACGAATCCCTTTTGTTGGAAGTTACGAATTACGCTAATGGAACCACTTTGCACTGGACAAAAAACGGGCTGGACACCCTACTTCAAAGTAATCTTTTGGCATTAGAAGGCAAGTTATCCCAGGCTGGATATTGGACGGTGTCCGCAGATGATGGATATTGCCAATCTCCGGACGTAACGACCGAAATATTTGTGAGTCCGACGCCTACCGTAAAAATAGACTCTGTTGGAAACGTTTGCTTAGGTCAACCCATGGCTTTGTCCTTTTCGTCTAATCCAACTGCAGAGACACAAAGTTGGAGTGGCCCCGGTTCATTTTCTTCGCCCTTAGCCAATCCGGTGACTCCGGCGACTCCGGGTTTGTATAGGCTTACCGTAAAAACCGGTGCCGGCTGTTCCGCTAAAGATTCTATTTTTATTCATCCTAAAGAGCTTCCGGAAATCACCGCTCTGAGTAGTACTTCTGACGGTTGTTTTGATGGGGAAGAAATTGAGTTAATCCCTACGGTATTTCCGGCCAATACCAATTATGAATACCACTGGTCAGGCCCCAACAGTTACAATGTTTGTTGCGATATTGCTCAACCTGTCATTTCGAATGCCAGTGAAAATATAAACGGATACTATAGTCTTCAAGTCGTTGATGAGTTCGGTTGCACATCCCAAGAGAAAACCATCTTGATTTCCGGCCAAGATAAACCGGCTCGCCCTGTGCTAACGACCGCAACGCCCTCTCTTTGTGAGGGAGAAGCCATTTCTTTGGAAATCAGCAACTCTAGTGTTTATCCGGTGGATTCGGTTTTTGTCCGGTGGGTTACGCCAAAAGGATTGGTTGATACGGCTAAGTACCAATTTATGAAAGATGTAGCAGATTCCTTTGACGAAGGGAGCTATTTTGCGGTTATTTCGGTCAATGGCTGTGTGTCAGATACGTCATCCGGCTTATACTTAAATATTAAGCCCAAGCCGGCCAAACCTTTTGTCTCTTGGAATAGTCCACTTTGTGTCGGAGAAACACTTCATTTGTCAACCATCCCTGTTTCCGGCGCAATATATCATTGGTTTGGGCAAGATAATATCCCCGGAGTCTCCGACCCTAAAATTAGTGGCGTCCAACTTGCGGATGCCGGAAACTATGCTGTCCAAATAGAAGTAGATGGTTGTGAGTCAGAGATTTCTGATTCGGTCAATGTAATGATTAAACCGCTTCCCGTTAAGCCTGTGATAGATTTTACCAGCCCGATTTGCTTGACCGGAGGCCAACTAGATTTGAGTATTTCACCATCCACTCAAGCGCCCGGGGCTCAATATACATGGATTACCAACCCAAATGATACGATAGGAGCCACGTCCTTTTTTACCAAATACAGCACAGACAATTTGTCAAACTATCAAGACGGTAGCCATCAATTTTATGCTACTGTCCAGCAAAATGGATGTGTCAATGTGTCGGATGTAATCACTATTGAAATGGATGAAATGCCTAGTAATAATGCCGATGCCGGTGTGGACGCTAACTTTTGCATAGACCAGCAAGTCTCCCTCCATGCAGAATGGCCCTCTGTCGGTAAAGGAATATGGCGCCAAGTCTCCGGGCTTACTGCCAACATTACGAACCCGGATACCAATCTTACAACGATCAACGGTGTTTCACCTAACTTAACTTATGGTTTTGAGTGGAGTTTATCAAAAGGAGGTTGTATTGCCTATTCTAAAGATACTGTTTTAGTTAGTGTGGTGACGCCGGAACTAGCGGACGCAGGGAGCTTTATTGATACTTGTTTGGTTAGTGAAGTTACATTGGCGGCAACGCCACCGAGCTCTACGGGCGGGCATTGGCTGCCCTCTACCCAAGATGGGATAAAAATAGTCGATAAAGAATCAGCGAATACACCGGTAACAGGTCTAAAGCCCGGTCATATTTATCATTTTGAATGGGAACTGGATGACGCCGGATGTGGTGTCCAAGTAGATACCGTCCGGGTACGTATTGCAAGTGGGCCTCCTTCTGCAGGACAAGATTTATCGCTTTGCAGTCTGGATAGTTGTGTCAGTTTAATGGCCGGTAATTTAGGTGGTGAAGACGACGGTGAGTGGTCAACCTATGATTCCGGTGCTGAAATTCTTTTTCCGTATAGTGAAGAGACTTCTGCTTGTAATCTTCGGCAAGGGGTTAATCCGTTTGTTTGGACTATTAATAATGGCGCCTGTGGCAGTTGGTCAAAGGATACGGTCTTTATTAATTTTGCTTATACTCCTGTTGCGCAAGCAGATACTTTTGACTTAGAATATGGAATTCGCAACGTGATTAATATTTGTGATAATGACCAACTCTACTCGGAGCATACGATTGAAATTTTGAACAATCCGGCGCACTGTAAGATTGTAAGTATGAGTCAAAATGGGGAGATATTGATTGCTCCAAATGAAGATTATGTCGGAGAAGATGTTTTTATCTATCAAGTTTGTAATAACTCCTGTGGCGAATGTACGGATGCCACTGTAGTCTTGCAAATCGGAGCCATGAAAGATTGTAAAGTGCCGACTATATTTACGCCGGATGGAGATGGAATCAATGACTATTTGATTATTCCTTGTTTATTGACCAATCAATATCAAGAATCCACCTTGTCTGTATTTAACCAATGGGGGGACGAAATCTTTTATGAAAAAGACTATCACAATAACTGGGCAGGCCAATATCACGGGACTCCTATTCCGGAAGGGACTTATTACTATATCTTTGACCTAGGAAATGGTCAAACACCCCAGCGGGGCTTTTTTGTTGTAAAATACTAATTCGATGAAGCATTTAACAGGTTTACTTTGGGTCGTTTTGATGTGTGTTAGTAGTACTTTGCTTGCTCAGCAGGAAGAGCAATACACGATGTTTATGCTCAATAAATTGTACTACAATCCCGCCTACGCAGGCGCAGATGCCCCCCTTACGGTAAATGCAGCCACCCGGCATCAATGGGTTGGATTTGACGGTGCCCCTTCCGCCCAAAAGCTTTCAAGTGATTTTACCTTATTTCATGCACGGTTGGGTATGGGTTTTCATTTGGTTTATAACACGATGGGCATCAGCAAAAAAATTCAGTTTACGGGGAGTTATGCTTACCGAGTCCAGGTTCAAAATGGTTATTTTGGAGTCGGCGTCAATGCCAGTATAAGATATACCGATGATAACTACCAAGATAAGCGGCTTTTTAGCTCGACAGATATTTCTATGGATGGCAGCATTCCGATGGAAGCAGAGACTTCTTTTAGCCCCGATTTTGGTATCGGCTTCTACTACAAAGCGGATCGTTTTTACATTGGGGCATCCCTCCCGAACATGTTAAATGTCAGAAGGACTCAAGTTGCCAACAATCAAACAATCAGCCTAGACAGACATCATTATTACCTTATGACCGGATATAGCCTAAATCTGAATAGAGTCATTTTAATCACTCCCCAAATCCTGTTAAAGTATGTCGCCGGAGCTCCTTTGGATGGCGACATCAATGTCATGACGACGTTTGACAAAAAATACAAACTTGGCCTAGGCTACCGTCTTGGGGGCAACCTGCAAAACGGCTCCGGAGAATCTTTCGATGTGATGTTTGGCTTGCCCATCACCACGCCCATTTTCTTTGGACTTTCTTATGATATGACCATCTCCAAGCTAAGCAAGTATAACAGTGGAAGCATTGAGGCCATTCTTCAATACCGGATTAATAATCATTTGGCTGTGACTCCCATGAGCCCTAGATTCTTTTGATTTAGCTGCAGGAAAACCCGCTTGGCCGATTATTCAACTTCTTCAACTAGCAAAGATTTCATCCGGAGCCAATGGCATAGAAGGGAACATTTTGGCTCACCAATCACTCCGCTGCGCTCCGTGCTTAGCGATCCACGTCCCAAGCGAATCTCAACCACGAAGTCCGTAGGAAAAGCTCAACCAGGGAGTCAAAGACAAACGTCTTAACTTCTTCAACTAGCAAAGATTTCATCCGAAGCCAATGGCATAGAGGGGAACATTTTGGCTCACCAATCACTCCGCTGCGCTCCGTGCTTAGCGATCCACGTCCCAAGCGAATCTCAACCACGAAGTCCGAAGGACGAGTTCTCAACCCAGCGAGCCGAAGGCGAACGTCTCAACTTTCTCAACTTCTTCAACTAGCGAAGCCTGCGAGCGAATCAACTTTTTCAACTCTATCAACTAAAAAAAAACGAACAGAATATCGAATGCAGAATGCAGAATATCGAATAATGAAGAAAAAAAAACACCCTCTACTCAAGCCAAAGACTAAAAA
>Ga0256832_1000118_pt1 | contig 47277 bp, 39 predicted proteins | sample 134614metaG_FD_190534 | JGI IMG/M metagenome (GOLD analysis project Ga0256832, IMG submission 190534) | Hydrothermal vent microbial communities from Lau Basin, Pacific Ocean - 134-614 | ecosystem: Environmental > Aquatic > Marine > Hydrothermal vents | place: Pacific Ocean: Lau Basin | collected...
TTTTCACCTGATCAATATCCGAGCCATAGGCTGCTCCCACGCTGACACGAATGCGGTATTTCTCATGCGGCCCACCGGATTCATTGACAATGCGTGAGTTGCCCATGATGGCGTTTGGAATGGTGATTTCCACATCATCGCGGGTCTGCAGTCGCGTACTGCGAATACCGATGCGCGTGACCTTGCCGCGCTCACCACTGTCCAGCACCACATAATCACCTATCTTGTACGGTGCATCGGCAAGAATAAACACCCCGGAAAACAGATTGGCCAGGGTATCCTTGGCGGCAAAACCCACGGCAATACCGACAATCCCTGCCGAGGCCAGCCAGGCTGTCATGTCCACGTTCCAGGATCGGAAGACCATGTACACCGCCACCGCAAGGATCAACAGGAAAGCGAGATTCTCGAATAACGGGCGGGTCTGCGGCCGCACCAGCGAGCCAGTACCATCGCTCATGGCCCGCAACATGATGCGTACCAGACGCATAAAAAAATTGGCCCAGATAATGATCAGCAGGGTAATGATCAGGGAGTGCACCACTCCTTTCGCCAGCGCCGGAATTTCCAGGGGCAGCATGGCAAGCAAGACACCGACACACAACACCGTCCAAAACAAGGGACGGTGAATAATCCTCACCACCTGATCGTCCCAGCGAATGCGAGTGCGACTGGCCAAATATCCCACTACCCGCGTCACCAGCAAAGCCAGTAAATTGGCCAACAGCAAGGCTGCAACCAGAATCAGTAAAGAGAAAACCAGTGGATAATTTTGTAGGTAGGCCAGGGCAGGCTCAAATATGGTGAACAGATCTTTCATTGCGGTTTCCGGCATTGCAGATTCCGGTCAATAAGTCCAGCAGTACTAACACGGCACGATGCTGAACTCATACACCTCCTCCATCCCCACAAGGCTTTGCGCCAGTCGGCGGAAGTCCTTTTGATTCTTTGAACGAATAGTCATTTCATATTCGAAATGTTTGCCTTCATTGTCCAGCTTGTAACTGGCCTCGAATGCACGAATATGATGTTGCGCGATCAGTTTGCGCAACGCCTCTTCATCCACACTGTGTCTGGCGCGAATAAACCTGACCGTGAACTTGGCGTACATCTGCGAAGGCAGACGGCTTTCAATCCACCGGAACAGGGACAAAATAACCACCGTCATGCCGGTCGCCAGAAAAGCCGGATAATACAAGCCCATGCCGATTACAATACCAATGGAAGCAGTGATCCAGATGGAGGCGGCCGTGGTCAGGCCACGCACCGTAAGCCCCTCCTTGATGATCACCCCCGCACCCAGAAAACCTATGCCGGTCATGATCCCTTGCGCCATACGCGAGGGATCTGCACGTACCGTTTCCAGAAACCGCGCAGGCACTAACTCCCATTGATACACCATCAATATCATCAACAGGCTGGATGCCACGCATACCAGCGCATGGGTACGAAACCCCGCCTCTCGCCCATGTAATGCGCGCTCCATACCAATTACACCACCCGCCAAAAAGGCCAGCAACAGACGCGCACTCATCTGAACGTAGTCCAACTCCATCGAACAATCTCCCGCTTGGAAACTATTGCTTGTTTTTCATGTGACGCCGGAACTGCTCGCAAGGATCCGGGCGATCCGCTCGGGGGGTAAACCAGACAAAATCGAACGGCAGGCTATCCGCCCCCCAATGTCCCGCGTAGATGTCTGGTTCGTTTTCACCTTCCTGCACTTCAACCCAGGCAATAGCCGTCAATTTTCCGTTATGGCCGCGCAAAAAGAAGGGCACCCCACGATCTTTTCGCACATGCCCCGAACCGGCAATCAATACCCGCTTCTTTATCCCTGGTCGTTTGTCTATAGCCAGGGCCATTCCAGCATCTTTGGCTCTCTGCACCAGCATCATGGTGTTGGTCATTTTCTCGTTAATCATGCCGCAGTGCGAGCCTTCAATTTCTTTGCGGGATCCCGCAATCTGTTCGTCAGAAAAAGGATTCGCCGCCATCAACGTCTTGACCTCTGATGGCAGCGCCGATTCCCCCTTGCCTGCAATGGCCATAATCTCCTGCCGATCAAAGCTGGCCGGCAACAAGGCGTAACCTGCCTTCAGTGCAGCATCAAATACGGGCCGGTACTGTTGATCGTAATCCCAACGGGGGTTGATGTGATTCAGCGCATCGATCAGTGCCTGCACAGAATCATATTGCTTCTCTGTGATCATCTTGCCTTGTTGAAGAGAGATCATCTCAAAGGCCACGGCGCCCGAGCCCTGCCGTGCACCCAGCCGGCTAATCACCCAGGCCTGCCCCTGATGATGCCGCGGATTGTCATGGGTTTCCCCCAACAACAAGTAGTCGCTCTCCAGGATTCCTTCTGCCAACTGATCCTGGCTGATAAACTTCCCCGCCGACACATTCCAAATTCTGCCGGCCAGCGGGTGGTCGGCCAGCAACAGGCTGGAGCCTGAAGCATCTTTTTCTGTCGCGACCAATGCCGAAGAAGTCTTGGAAGCCGGGGAAGTGCCGTGAGGCTGCGAGGCACTACAGGCCGTCAGCAGCAACACCGCGACACCCCACAGCCAGCACCCCTGCAACAGGACTTTACCGCTGGCGGATGACATACCGCAGGATTTCCACTACTTGTTCCGGCGTCCGACAGACGGCATTGGCTGCGGCATCCACTTCCTTGAGGGCATGATTGATATCGGCGTCATGCAGGGTGATGATGGACTTGCCCAGGGCCACGGCAAAGCCGGCATCGAAGGCAGCATTCCATTGCCTGTACTTCTCGCCGAACCGCACCACTACGATATCGGCCTCTTCCAGCAGGGTGCGGGTGCGAATGGCGTTGATGCGCGCGCCCATTTGATCATGCCAGAAACTGTCTGCTTCGGCGCCGAGAATTTCTGCACCACAATCATCGCTGCTGGCATGATCGGTCACCGGGGCTGAAAACAGCACCGGCAGGTCAGCTTCTGCCGCACCAGTCTGAATACGCTCGCGCCAGTCACTGTGAATCTCACCGGACAAATACACCCTCCATTGTCTGCTCATGGGCTCAGGTCTCCTGATAGAGCTTGGCGCCGGTCTTGAGGAATTCCTCGGCCTTTTCCTTCATCCCCGTCTCCAGCGCCAGCTCCACGCCCACGCCCTGCTGTTGAGCGAAGTCGCGCACGTCCTGGGAGATCTTCATGGAACAGAAATGCGGCCCGCACATGGAACAGAAATGTGCCACCTTGGCTGACTGCTTGGGCAGGGTCTCGTCGTGGAAGGTGCGCGCCTTGTCCGGGTCGAGACCGAGATTGAACTGATCCTCCCAACGAAATTCAAACCGCGCCTTGGACAGGGCGTTATCGCGCAACTGTGCGCCGGGCAGGCCCTTGGCCAGATCCGCTGCATGGGCAGCGAGTTTGTATGTGATGATGCCTTCGCGCACATCGTCCTTGTTGGGCAGGCCCAGATGCTCCTTGGGTGTGACATAACAGAGCATGGCGCAACCGTACCAGCCGATCTGCGCCGCGCCAATACCGGAGGTGATGTGGTCGTAGCCGGGGGCGATGTCGGTGGTCAACGGGCCAAGTGTGTAGAATGGCGCCTCGAAGCAATCGGCCAGCTCCTTGTCCATGTTTTCCTTGATCATCTGCATAGGCACGTGGCCGGGACCTTCGATCATCACCTGCACGTCGTGCTCCCAGGCGATCTTGGTCAGCTCACCCAAGGTCTCCAGCTCACCGAACTGGGCCGCGTCATTGGCATCGGCCAGCGAACCGGGACGCAGCCCGTCACCTAACGAAAAGCTGACATCATAGGCCTTCATGATCTCGCAAATATCCTCAAAATGAGTATAGAGAAAATTCTCTTCATGGTGTGCCAGGCACCATTTGGCCATGATCGAACCGCCGCGGGAAACAATGCCAGTAACTCTATTTGCCGTTAGAGGCACATAACGCAGCAGTACGCCTGCATGGATGGTGAAATAATCCACACCCTGCTCGGCCTGCTCGATGAGGGTGTCGCGGAACAGCTCCCAGGTGAGGTCTTCGGACTTGCCATTGACCTTTTCCAGGGCCTGATAGATAGGCACGGTGCCGATGGGCATGGGCGCATTGCGCAGCACCCATTCGCGGGTCTCGTGGATATTCTTGCCGGTTGACAGATCCATCAGCGTGTCGCCACCCCAGCGCGCCGACCAGGCCATCTTTTCCACCTCTTCCTCGATGGAGGAGGACACCGCGGAGTTGCCGATATTGGCGTTAATTTTTACGCGGAAGTTGCGGCCGATGATCATCGGCTCCAGCTCGGGGTGATTGATGTTGGCGGGGATGATCGCACGGCCAGCGGCAATCTCCGCGCGCACGAACTCCGGGGTGATATCCTCGGGCAGATGGGCGCCGAAGTTTTCCCCGGGATGCTGGCGCAGCAGTTTCTCGTAGCGCGGATCGGCACGCAACTCATCGAGACGCTGGGTCTCACGGATGGCCACGAACTCCATCTCCTGGGTAATGAAGCCCTGACGGGCATAATGCATCTGGGTCACATTCTTCCCGGCGCGGGCACGACGCGGGGCGCGGATGTGCTCAAAGCGCAAACGGGCCAGTTCGGGGTCACTCTGCCGTTGGCGACCGAACTCGGAACTGGGGCCGTCGAGATGCTCGGTGTCACCACGCCCCTCTATCCAGGTGCTGCGCACGTCGGGCATGCCCTTCATCAGGTCTATCGTGACGTCCGGGTCGGTAAAAGGACCAGAGGTGTCGTACACGGTAATGGGTGGGTTTTCCTCCGCCACGGAGCCATCGAGATTGAGCGTAGGCGATTGGGCAATCTCGCGCATGGGCACCCGGATATCCGCACGGGAACCCTGGACATAAATCTTGCTGGAATTGGTGAATGGCCGGGTCACTTCAGCCGACAGCCTGGCGGTCTTAAGTAAAAACTCTTCGGGTATTGCGCTCATGGTGCATCCTCACGGCAAACAAACATCAATTGGATAAAGGCGAGGAGTAGAAATGCGCCGAGGGACGAGGCGCCTATCTTGCTTCCCTACGCCGGTACCAACCGGATCAGGTTCAAAGGGTGATTCTCAGTCCGGCATATAAGCACACCAGACACCCCCAGCGACAAGCCCGCAGTATAACGGGATTTCGGCAATTTGGCCCAGCATTGGTGTTACAAACAACTCGGGCACCTGGAATCAGAAGACCCCTGGATCAAAAAAGGGGCCTTGCGGCCCCTTTCTTTTGCTGGTTTCAGCCTGTTTACTCAGTCGTCATCATCCCGACTCCTACGGCTTCTGATGCCTTCGTCATCATCATCGTCGTCGTCATCGTCATCGCGAGCTGAGCCACTGCCCATCCCCATACCCATGCCACTCATACCCATGCCACTCATACCCATGCCCGGAGGCGTGGTAGGCGGCGTAGTCGGCGGCGTGGTGGGAGGGGTCGTCGGCGGTGTAGTGGGTGGACAGAAGAAAGCAAAATTTCCCGACTGTGCTTGCATACCCGCCGCATTCAGATCATTCACACTCGGACTACCACTCGTGTGACAGGCCGAACAGGAGCCCACGTCTGGCATGGTGGCGGCAGGCGCGCAGAAATTGGCCACTTGCCGGGCGATACTCCCCGTTGCGTTGGCCCCTGCAAACGGCAGCAAGGAAAAAATCACCACCAGCAATAAATAAACGGACCCCGAACGGAATCCCATACCCCCTGATTTCAGCTTCATGACAAACTCCTTTTTAAGCTCACAACATCATTGATTTACAGCGCGTCACCAGGCCGAGCCGGCAACATGGCCGGAAACTACAAAACTCGGCCTTCCTGGCAATGCAAGGGACCGCTTTCGCGGCCTCACGAACAAAGCATACGCCTCCCTTTTCTGAAAAATCAATGTATTTATCATAAGCAATAATAACCAGCCTATTACATAATCTTTCATACTCCGGCGAACCCACCAATACACGCGAAGGGAGACAGGGTGTCACACCTTGTCAGGCCTGAGCAAACCTCGTACCCTAAGCCGTCTTTTCATTACAGACCCGTTGGCAAAAAACAATGACTCTCAGCACCGAAAGCAGCACCGTATCCGGTCTCAGGAACACCACTGAAACCGCCCGCTTCAACATGATCGAGCAGCAAATCCGTCCCGCCGAGGTGCTGGACTCCCGGGTGCTGAACACCATCGCCACCACCCCCCGCGAGGATTTCGTGCCTGAACAATACCGGAACCTGGCCTTTTCCGATGTCAATATTCCCCTGCCCCACGGCCAGGTGATGATGAAACCCCTCATGGAGGCCCGCCTGCTGCAGGCCCTGGATATTCAGCCCACGGACAAAATCCTCGAGATTGGCACCGGTAGCGGCTATTTCACCGCCCTGTTGGCTAGGCTTGGTGGCCACGTCAACAGTGTGGACATCGAGCCAGACTTTATTGCCAGTGCCAGGCAAAAACTCGATGCCCACGGCATCACCAATGTCAGCTTGGTGGAGGGCGATGCCGCCCGGGGCTGGACCCAGGGCGGCCCTTATGACGCCATCGCCATCACCGGTTCCCTGCCCATTCTGCCCGACAGTTTTCAGCAACAGCTCAGCGTGGGCGGGCGCATGGTGGCCATTATCGGCCAGTCGCCGGTGATGGAGGCCCTGCTTATCACACGCGTGGGCGAGAATGAGTGGGCCCAAGAGAGCCTGTTTGAAACCGATTTCCCGGCGCTGAAAAACGCCGAACAGCCGCCGGCCTTCCACTTTTAAGCGCATCCGCCGCCGCGCCGGCCCTTCATGCACATAAAATAGGAATACGCCATGCGCCCACAACGCCCCCTCCGCCGCCTCTGTCACGGCCTGGCCTTGTCCCTGGCAATGTCCGGCGCCCACAGCGAATCACTAATGGAAATCTACGACCTGGCCGTGGGCAATGACCCGGCCATCCAGCGCGCCGAGGCCAATCATGCCGCCGCCCTGGAGGCGCTGCCGCAGAGCACCGCCAACTTTCTGCCTTCGCTGAACCTATCCGCAAGCAAAAGCGAATCCAGTCAGACTGTCACCAAATCCATATTTGGATCTACCGGCTCCAGCAATTTCAGCAATACCAACTATTCCCTCAACCTGAACCTACCCCTTTACCGGCACGAAAACTACGTCGCTCGCCGCCTGGCCAAATCTACGGTAAGCCGCGCTGATGCCGAGTACGAAGCCGCTCGCCAGGATCTGCTGCTGCGCGTGGCAGAGGCCTATTTCAGTGTCCTCGGACGACGGGATGACCTGGAATTTGCCCGCGCCGAAAAGATGGCCATCAAACGCCAGCTGGAACAGACCCGGCAACGCTTTGACGTGGGCCTGGTGGCCATCACCGACGTGCACGAGTCACAGGCCCGCTACGACCTCACCGTGGCCGAGGAAATCCTCGCCCGCAACAGGCTGGACAACAGCATCGAGGTACTGCGCACCCTCACCGGCACCTATAACGAAGAACTCGACCCGCTGAATGAGACGTTCAGCCTGGTGCACCCCGACCCGGAAGACATTGAGCAATGGACCCGCACCGCCCTGAAACAAAACCCCAGCCTGGTGGCCGCCCTCGCCGCAGTGGACGAGGCCAGGGAAAACGTGGCCCAGCAACGCAGCGGGCACTATCCCACCCTCGATCTCTCCGCCAGCAGTTCCTATAACGAAAGCGGCGGCCTGTTCGCCAGCACCACGGAAAACACCTCCATCGGCCTCAACTTCAACCTGCCCATCTATGCCGGCGGACGCACCAGTTCGCAGGTGCGCCAGTCACTGCACTTTCTCGAGGCTGCCCGTCAGTCGCTGGAAGAGGCCCGCCGCAACACCCAACGGCAGGTGCGTGACGCCTATCTTGGTGTGATCTCCGGCATCAGCCGGGTCAAGGCCCTCAAACAGGCCCTGCTGTCAAACCAGAGTGCCCTGCGCGCCGCCGAAGCGGGCTACGAAGTGGGCACCCGCACCACCGTGGACGTGTTACTCGCCCGGCGCAATCTGTTCAGCGCCCAGCGCAACTATGCCCAGTCCCGTTACGATTACATCCTCAACACCCTGCGCCTCAAACAGGCCGCCGGTATGCTTGACGTGCAGAGCCTGCAGGCCATCAACAACTGGTTACACTAGAGCCTGTGTACCTGGCGCAGGGAGCCATGACATAATCCCCGTACGCCTTTCATCGGCAACATTCAACCACTGTACGTGAAGCAAAACCCAATCATCCTTTCCCCACGACTGCTGCATCCCCGCCACTGGCCAAGCTGGCTCGGCCTGGGGATGCTATGGATGGTGGTGCAATTACCCTATCCCCTGTTACTAAGGACGGGTAGCGCCCTGGGCATGCTGCTCTATCCGCTTGCCCGCCGGCGGCGGCACATCGCCAAAACCAATATCCGCCTGGCCTTTCCCCACTTGAACTCCGCCCAGCAAAAAGCCCTGGTCAAGGCGCACTTTCGCGCCAGTGGTATCGGCTTTGTGGAGGTAGGCCTGAGCTGGTGGGGCAAGGAGAAAGACCTGCAACGGCTCACTCACATCGAGGGGCTGGAACACATCCAGCAAGCACTGGAGCAAGGCAGAGGGGCCATCATGCTCGGCAGTCACTTTACCTGCATGATTCTCGCTGGGCGCCTGTTGGCGCAAGCTCAGCCCTTTCACATCGTGGTCAAAAAGGCCCATAACCCGGTATTCGAGGCCATGATACGGCACTACCGCCTGCAACAATATCAGGGGCTGCTGGATTCCACCGACATGCGCGGCATACTCAGGGTACTGAAAAAAAATCAGGTAGTGTGGTACGCCCCCGATCAGGATTTCCGGCACCGTGGCTCTGCGGTTTTCGTCCCCTTTATGGGCATACAGACCGCCACTCTCACCACCACGGCAAGACTGGCCAAGGCGTCCAGGGCGCCTGTTCTCTATATCGAATTCAGATGTCTTCCCGGGGCCCGGGGTTATCAACTGAAACTACATCCTCCACTGGAAGATTTTCCCAGCGGAGATGATCACGCGGATGCTCGGCGCATCAATGCCCTGATTGAGGAGGATCTGAAAAACACCCCCGAGCAATACCTGTGGACCCACCGCCGCTTCAAGACCCGCCCCGAGGGCGAACCCGACCTCTACGACACAAGTAGCTAACACACACCTGCCGAAATAGTCTGAGGCGCATTTCCACCATCCTCCCCCCCCTGCACAAGACGTTTGCCACCGGTATAAAGCAAAGACAACAAAAACCGGACTGCCCCGCGGACAGTCCGGCCTTGTTCTACACCGATTCAGATTACTTCTTTAACAGCGTGACGTTCGGCGTCTCAGGCAGTCGCGGCAGAGTGATCTCGGGAAACTCGCCACTGAGGCCATTAAGGAAGGCGACGATATCCGCCACCTCGGCATCACTCAGACTGACATCGAGCTGGGACTTGGCCATTACCCGCACCGCCTCATCCAGGGTCTGCACCGAACCGTTGTGGAAGTACGGCGCCGTCAGCGCCACATTGCGCCAGGTGGGCACACGCCACAGGTGTTTGTCGGCATCATCGTGAGTCACCTCATATCGGCCCTTGTCGGACTTCAGGTCATATTGCTTGTCGTACTTGCTGGGATAAACGGGAAATTTCTGAAAGAATCCCTGGCCCACCGGCAAGCCTGCCGGGCCCGCATAATTGGGGCCGGTGTGACAACTGGTGCAGCCGATTTTTTCCACCAGCTTCATGCCCCGTTGCGCGGACGCCGACAGTGCGGACTTGTCCCCTTTCAGAAAGCGATCCACCGCAGCATTCGGCGTGATCAGGGTGCGTTCGAAGGCGGCAATGGCCCGCGCCACGTTATCGTAAGTCAACGCATCCTCGCCACCGAACACGGCCTGGAACTGACTGACATACCCGGGAATCTGCTTCAGGCGCTCCACCACGGCTGCCTCGCTGGGCATGCCCATTTCCACCCCGGCAAGTATCGGCCCCTTGGCCTGATCCTCCAGACTGGCGGCGCGACCATCCCAGAACTGGACGGACAAAAATGCCGCATTCCATACCGTGGGTGCGGAACGTCCGCCACGCTTGTCAAACACTCCCACGGAAACTGGACGGTTGTCCGTACCGTTGGCCATCACGCTGTGACAGGAATTACAGGAAACGGTGCCATTCACCGACAGACGCTGGTCGAAATACAATTGTTTGCCCAGCGACACCTTGGCGGGGGTGGTGGGATTATCGGCCGGCGCCGGCGCCCTATCCGGCAAAATGTCGAAGGCCGAAGCGGCCAGTGACAAACTGCCCAAAACCGTGCCAGCGCACACTGGCAGCACGTTTTTCAGTATCGCTTTCATTGCAACTCCTCTGTGTTTTCTGGTTGAAGAAAATATATTTCATTCATCCGTTTAGAATGAGTCTATATTTTACACGAAGGAATTAGAATCTGTCTAATCTTGACGGCTACTTCAAGTTACTGTAGTGCGCCATCGGCGCTGGAATCCTCATTGCCGGGCCGGGTGGGAAATCAGCCCGTCCTCGCCTAACGCTCCAGCATGGGCGCCAGCAGATCCAGCACTCGTTCCAGGGCACCGCTGTTGGAGACCACCCATTGCCGGCCCCGCTCGCCGGCAGAATGGCGCTCATCGGCATGACTCAGCCAGTGGCTCACCGCCGCAGCCAGGGAATCGGCATCTTCTACTTCGCGCGCCGCACCGGCCGCCAGCAGCGCGTCGCTGATCTCACTGAAATTAAAACAGTGCGGCCCGGTGAGCACGGGCACGCCCAGGGCCACGGGTTCCAGCATGTTGTGCCCTCCCACCGGCACCAGGCTGCCCCCTACGAAGGCCACATCGGCGGCGGCGTAAAACAGAGGCAGCTCGCCCAGGGTATCGACCACAAACACCTGGGTGTCGTTCCCCGCTGATACACCTTGGGAACGCCGCACAACCCGGTAGCCCCGCTGTTTGGCCAGGTCGGCCACCCCTGCGAAGCGCTCCGGGTGACGGGGCACCAGGATCAACAGACTCTCGGGCAGGCGCTCTCGCACCCGGGCAAAGGCATCCAGCACCGGCTCGTCCTCTCCCGCATGGGTGCTGGCGGCGATCCACACCGGCCGTTGGGCGCCCCACCGGGCGCGCAGCTCCGCCGCCTTTTGGCGCACGTCCGCCGGCATTTGCTGGTCGAATTTGAGATTGCCCATCACCGTGAGTTGCTCCGCTGACGCCCCCAGATCCCGAAAGCGCCGTGCATCGCCCTCCCCCTGGGCGGCAATGAGCCGAACATCCGCCAGCGTGGAACGCACCAGCGGGGCAATCCGTCCGTAGCCCCGTGCACTGCGCGGCGACAAACGTGCGTTAACGATGGCAATGGGAATGCCGCGCCGGGCCGACTGGTGAAAGAGGTTGGGCCACAACTCCGTTTCCATGATGATGCCGATGCCGGGCCGGGTACGATCCAGAAAGCGCCGCACTGCCCCCGGCAGATCATAGGGCAGATAGACGTGGAAGACCCGCTCACCGAACAGCGCCTGCACCCGCCCGGAGCCCGTGGGCGTGGTGGTAGTCAGCACCAGCGTGTGATCGGGGTAGCGTTGCAACAGGGCCTCCACCAGGGGCACGGCGGCCTGCACCTCGCCCACGGATACGGCATGCAGCCAGATCACCGGCGGCTGCGGCCCCGCGCTGAACCAGCCAAAACGCTCCGCCCAGCGCTGCCGGTAGGCGGGATTGGCACGCCCTCGCCAGGTCAGGCGCAACAAGACTGCAGGGACCAGTAAATACAGCAGAATCGTGTAAAGCCTACGATGCACGGCCTGGTGCCTGTCCATTGAGACGCTGTAACCAGCCCGCCACCACCGGCAGCCGCTGCACCAGCCAGGCCACACCAGCCCCCAAAATCATCCCCAGCAAGGCCCCAACCAGCACCTGGCTCGGGTAATGCACCCCCAGATAAACGCGGGACAACGAGACCACCACGGCCACCAGCCCCAACCCCAGCAGCCAACGCCAGTCACGCAGGGCCGCCCCAAGAAAGGCCGCGGTGAGAAAGAAATTCAGGGCATGATTGGAGGGCATGCCGTGGGGCTTGGGGCTGCAACCCACGTCGAAGGGCGCAGTGACCAGGCGCACCGCCGAGGCCAGATCCACACAGGGCCGGTATTGCTGGGTCAGGTGCTTGAGCAGGTTGCCCAGGGCATCCCCCAACAGGATCACGCCGATCAACAACAGCCACAGGCGCAGGCCCGCCGCCCCCCCACGCCGCAGCAGCAGTGCCAGGACCCCCAGCAGCAGCGGCAGGGAGAAGGCGGTCTTTTGCGAGACCCAGCCAAAAAAGGCGTCCAGCAACGGCGAGGCCCAGCCCTGGTTGATGGCCAGCAGCAGGCCGCTATCCCAGTTCATCGAGCGGCACCGGCAATGGGCTCAACCCTCATCCCCGAGCCCGCGGATGCGGCCGATGATCTCGCTGCTGGACTGGCCCGGCAGGAAATCCAGTACCCGCACCTCGCCGGCGCACTGGTGTCCGGCGATGTCCTCGGGGGCATAATCCCCGCCCTTTACCAGGCAATCGGGGCGCACCGCGCAGATCAGCCGTTCCGGGGTGTCTTCACTGAAGGCCACCACCCAGTCCACCGCCCCCAGTCCCGCCAGCACCGCCATGCGTTGGGCCAGGGGCAGGATGGGGCGCTGCGGCCCCTTGAGCCGCGCCACCGAGGCGTCGTCGTTGACCGCGACGATGAGCCGCTCGCCGAGCCGCGCCGCCTGTTCCAGATAGCTCACGTGGCCGGCATGGAGGATGTCGAAACAGCCGTTGGTCATGACGATGCGCTCGCCATGGGCGCGGGCATCGGCCACCACCTGCAGCAGTTCCGCTTCGCTGAGCACGTCTCGCCGGGTGTCCTGTAATTGATGCAGGGCGCGACGCAGTTCCGGTGGCGTCACCGTGGCGGCCCCCAGCTTGGCCACCGTCACCCCGGCGGCCACATTGGCCAGCTGCGCCGCCTCGGCCAGGGGCAGGCCGGCGCCCACCGCCGCGGCGAGGGTGGCGATCACCGTATCGCCGGCGCCGGTGACGTCGAACACCTCCCGCGCCACGGTGGGGATGTGCAGGGCGTCGGCATCCGGTTGCAACAGGGTCATGCCCTGCTCGCTGCGGGTGATGAGCAGGGCATCCAGGGCGTGGGCCGCCATCAGCGCCTGCCCCTTGGCCACCAGATCGGCCTCGTCGGCGCAGGGACCCACGGCGGCCTCGAATTCCCCCAAGTTGGGGGTCACCAGGCTGGCGCCGTGGTAGTGGGAAAAATCCACTTGCTTGGGGTCCACCAGCACCGGCTTGCCCGCGGCACGGGCGGCACTGATCAGCTCACGGGCATGGACCAGGCTGCCCTTGCCGTAGTCCGAGAACACCACCACGTCACTCTCCGCCAGATGGCGCTGAAAGGGCTCTTCCAACAATTGATGTTGCGCGCCGGTGTAGGGTTGTTCGAAATCCAGACGCACCAGTTGCTGGTGACGGCTGAGCACGCGCAGCTTGGTAATGGTGGCCACCTGGGCATCGCGGGCCAGCACGGCGTTGATGCCGCTCACTTCGGCCAGACTGTGTTCCAGGGCATCCCCCGCCTCGTCCGTGCCCACCACGCCCAGCACCACGGCATCGGCGCCCAGGGCGGCGATGTTCAGTGCCACGTTGCCAGCGCCGCCCGGACATTCCCGCTGGCCATGCACGCGCACCACGGGCACCGGCGCCTCTGGCGAGATGCGCCCGGTATCGCCGGACCAGTAGCGGTCCAGCATGACGTCGCCGGCCACCAGCACGCGGATGTCTTCGAAGTGGGGGAGCTGGAGCATCGGTGTGTGTTTCGCCTGTTAGCTGGATGAATGGTTCCGTACTGCCTTACGGCCGTGGATGATAACATGGGCCGACGGCCGGCATCTTCCGTCCACGGCCTGCATCGCCGTGCAGGATCATCGGTTTTCTCATGCAGGCCGCTGGAACAACAATTGTCGATACACCGCCAGATTACCCTGCACCATGGCGTCGATGGAAAACGCGCGTTCCACCAGCGCCCTGCCCTGCTGCCCCAGGGATCGGGCCCGCTGTGGATCTTGCAGCAACTCAATAATCCGTTGTTGCAGGGCCGACACATCCCCCAGCGCTGGCAAGTAACCGGTTTCGCCCTCGCACACGATCTCGGGAATCCCTCCGGCGGGAAAGGCGACGATGGGCACGCCACAGGCGGCGGCCTGTAACAGGGAGACGCCGAGGCCCTCCATCTCCGCCGGATGTACCAGCACATCGAGACAGGGCAGTAACTGCTCGAGGTCATCGCGGAAACCGGCGAAATGAACCGTATCGCCAAGCCCAAGTTGTTCCACCTCGGCGCGCAACTCGGCCTCCAGCGGCCCCTGGCCCAGGAACACTACTTGGGTCTGCGGCTGCACGGCCAAAATCCCCGGCAGGGCCTGAAGCAGATAACGATGCCCCTTGCGCGCGATGAGCTGCGCCACCACCCCCAGCACCGGGCCGTCGTCCCGCAGGCCCAGTGCGCGGCGGAAGTTAACGGCATCGGCGCAGCCGGGGCGATAGCGTTCGGTGTCCACGGCGCTATGCACGCAGCTCACCCGCGAAGGCGCCAGACCCTCGGCGATCAACACCTGACGGATGCCTTCGGAGATGCTCAGCACGCGGTCATAAAGACCATACTTCAGACCCACCCACCAGCGTGGTTCGGGGTTGTCCACCCGCCGGGTGAGGATCACCGGAATCCCCGCCAGGCGGGCCGCGATGCCGCCCCACAGGTCGGCCCCACGACGGCTGTGCAGGTGGACGATATCGGGCCGTTCACGCCGCAGGATGCGCCTCAGCCGAAATACGAAACCCACATCGGCGTCCCCCGCCATGGCCGTCTCCAACACCGTCACCCCCGCCTCACGGGCGGCCGTGGCAATGGCACTGCCCGGTGGACAGACCAGCAGATTGCGCAGCCCCGCTGCCTGCAAACCGCGTAACAGATAGGCCACCTGCAGGGCGCCGCCGTAGAGATGACGTCCAGTCTCCACATGCAACACGGTCAGCGGTGCATTCACGGCAACAGCTCCCGGGCCGTGTCCAGCACCTCGTCCACACCGATTTGCTGCATGCAAGTAAACGCGCCGCCGCAAGTGGGCCGGCGACGGCAGGGTGAGCAGTCCAGCGCCTTGTAAAGAATACGGGTATCGTCACGGCCGCTGTCTAAATAGGGGCAGGTGGAACCGAACAGGGCGATGGTGGGCCGGGCGAAGGCGATGCCCATGTGCATTAGCCCGGTGTCCACGCCGATGAGCAGACGGGCGCGGCTGATCAGGGCGGCGGCCTGACCCAGGGAGGTCTGTCCCGCCCGGTTGTGCACCTGCGGCGCGGCGGAGGCAATGCGTGCCGCGGCCTCCACGTCGCCCGGCCCGCCCAGCATCACCACTGGCAGACCCAATTCGGCGCCCAGGCGATCCACCAGTACCGGCCAGCGATCCTCGATCCAGTGTTTTTGCGGCCGGGTGGTGAAGGGGCAGATCACCACATAGCTGTCACCCAGGCCCTCTGCGGCGATGAACTCATCGGCAAAACGGGCATCCTCAGCGGACAGGGCCACGTCCATGGCGAAAGGCTCGGTGGCCAGCCCCAGGGTCTCGGCCAGGTGCCGATACTCGGAACCAATGCGTGGATCATCCTGCGGCTTGTCCACGACGCGTGTCATCAGCCGCGCACTGCCCTCGCGCGAACCCAGACCGATGCGCTGCGAGGCACCGGTCATCCACGCCAGCAGGCCGCTCTTCAACAGCCCCTGGGTATCCAGCACCAGGTCGAAGCCGTGTGTCCGCAGCTCTCGACGAAAGGCACGCACGGCCCCTAATAACTGGAAATAGTGTTTCTCGCGCCACAATCGGGACCACTCCTGACGCGGCCAGACGAGCACCTCGTCCAGGCGTGGATTGGCCGCCAGCAGCGGCACCGCCTCCGGCTGCGCCAGCCAGGCGATGCGGGCCTCGGGATATTTATCACGCAGGGCGCGAATCAAGGGCGAGGCCATCACCACGTCACCGATGGCGCTGAGGCGGATGATGAGAATATTCATCAGAAAATCACTTTCTGAGAAGACAGAAAAAAGAAAGAGTCCAAGCTATTCTCACCGTTTTGCGTGACAAGGCACGTCAGAGCAGCGCCCTTGGTGATTTCGCAGAATCTCCTCGATGCGCTGCGCAACATTCTGCAAACTCTGTGCAGAATAATCCTTCCAGGATGCCTTTACAAAATAGTGCGCATAAACATTCGCCAGGAAATTTTCCAGTCGCTCCAGATCCGGCTGTTGTGTGAGCGCCGCATGAAGCTGGCTTGGCAGTTCATCAAGGCTGTCCAGGGCATGCACCACACCCTCGACCCGGTAAAAGTTTTCACCCACCATGAGCACATTCTTTTCGTATAACAAGGCCTCGAAACCCACGGTCGAATTAACGGTTATCACCGCCTCTGCTGCCGCCAGCAATTCGCGCACATCCTGTCTGGCGACGAACAGGACATCATCCAGTTCCCTGGCAAGCCTTGCATAATCGGCAACCCGTTCCGCCGGATGCAATTTGACCACCAGCCTGCACTCGGGCGCCACCGTCCGCAGCGCCTCACGCACCCGGCGCACCAGGAGTGGCAAATCGTTAGCCACCAAGGGAGAGTGGCAAAGAAGCTGACTGTCTTTTACAACCTGCATGGGAAGCAATACAAAACGCTCAGGCAGTGCACCCAGCCTCTGCGGGATCCCGCGATTTTTTGGTCTGCGCCAGCGTAGCTTGCTGCGACCGGCGAGCAGGTTCGCACTGCGCTCATGAAATTTGGCGACAAGTGACGCATGTATACGTCGATCCGGGGCAGAATATTGCACGCACCGGCCTGAAACATAATCCTGCTTCGCCTGCAGGAATGCCCTTCGCTCGGAAGCACCGGGGACTGTAGTTGCATACTCCCTGGCGACATCACCACAAATAGATGCTCGCTGATTGACCCCCTGCGGATCGATTTGCAGGGTGCCCGGCAAATAGCCATTCTCGCCGAAGATCGTGGCAATATTCCATCGCCCTGCCAATAACGCCGCCGCAGTGGCATACACTCCTGAGCCATTCCAGAGAAAAATCGCATCAACACGTCCTGATTGCAGAAGGCAGCCGAGTTCGGCCAGGGCGCGCGCAGCCAGTTGTCGTGCCGCCGGAACCGCCATCAAGGAGGCCTCCGAGCTCGAACGCAGGACATGCGCGATGTCTGCCTCTTCCACCTTAGGCAGGGTTTTGTCCTGGCATGTCAGCGCCGTGTGACCCAAACGCTGCAGTTTGCTTCTGACCGTCGGCCTGGGACAGTAGAACAGCCCCCCCCCCGCCAACTGCCCAGAAACAGCTGCAAAATACTGGATCAGCCCGGAACCGGGATCAACAAACAGAACCGGCATCGTTTTTTCGTCTCCATAGAATGGCCGACAGGGCAACAATCAATGTGGCGTACAGCAACAGATCCTTTTTGAAATAAAAGACGGAATCACTGAGCGCGGAAAAACCGAACAGGAGCACAACGCCCAGGCCCGTCATGGCAATACAGCGATGAGTGGACAACGATTTTCCAAAGGCCAATGCCGGAACAATCAGTACAGCCAGGCTGGCCGCAAGACCGGGCAGCCCCCGGGTGAGGGCCGCATTAATGAATTCATTGTGCGTATGATCAAATATGGCGACTGTGTTGTTCGTATCTCCCCGCTGAGCCGCCCGGGAAAAAACCTGTTTGACATTGCCAAGCCCAACACCGATGAATGGATGATGCATAGATTCACGCACTGCTGCCTTCCACATTTCAAAACGCAGACCAAGGGAGGTGATTTCCGAAGCGGGATTGTCTGATGTGAGATAGGACAGAGTCTGATTCCAACCCACGGCGATCCGCGCCGGCATGGTGGTGAAATGCCAGGCCATGGCGAGCATCGCTACAGCGCCAATCAATGTCCCCACGAGAATCTTCCGCGAGGTATATTTCCGGTACACGAACCAGAACAGCATTCCGATCAGGGGAACCGCCAGATAGGCCCCCCGGCTGCCGGAAATCACCGCACCCAGAATACCCAGCACCACGGCGGAGTAGATTCCCAATTGCCACCATCGATGCCGATAAAAGCAAAAGCCCAATCCCGCGGCCGCGGTGGCCAGCGCCATACAAAGGATACCAAAAACGATGGGCTTGCCCGTTCCACCCAATGCCCGCACACCCACCGGTTTCCCGGAGACCTCCACCAGAGCCCAGATACCAGCGATAGCGGCACCAAGCACCACGCCAATGGCAAGGGCCCGCAAGTCAAGATGTTGCCGCCACAGGTACCACAAGGGTATAAACAACAACACCCAGCCAAGATCCTCCATTTTTCGCCAACCCAGCCTGGGGATTTCAATCCCCGCCATGAGGGCCATGAGGGTGACCAGCAGAGCCACTATGGGCAGCGCCGCCAGGGCAATAATTTCCGCCGGCAGGCGTCTCGATGTATCCCTGTGTGACACCAGCTGCCCCAATCCGAGCGCAGCGAGAACGCCCAGCAACAGATGCGAAAAAGCCGGCGCAATGGCTACCGTGGCAAGCAAGATTATGACAGCCGCATTAATGAAATAACGCAGCCCATGGGTGCGCAACAGTGGAAGGTACGTGGAAACAGGCGTCATAACAGGTACAAGAAACATCGATGCAGGCAATCGCCATCATCGAGGGGTGCAAAGCCCGCGGCGCGCCCACGGAAAAAACACAGGCCACCGGACACGAACAACAGGAAATACTTACCTGGATTAAGAAACAAACCGACCTCCCTCATTTCTTGTTTTTTTATCTTCTTTTAACGAATGCGTTTGCGCCGACCAACAACCGTTTTTTGCCGAAGCAAACCGGTCAATATTACGGTACCGTAGACTATGCCGGCAACAATAAACCTTTTCAGCCCCTGTCATCCGTCGCCGGCCTAGCCCCTTTGAGCATCAAGGCATCGACCATCTCTTCAAATGCAGCGGCAACGGACATGGCACCGAACTCCGCCATGGCCGCCAGCCTTTTCTCGTAAACCTCGCCGGACCATTCCAGTTGCAGAACCTGCGCCATTCCTGCGGCAACGGCCTCGGCCGCATAATCCGACACCGCCACCGCCGTGTCAGGGGCGCGCCGGAGCAGTCGGCTGACCGGGCTGTCCTGTGGGGTAACCGCCAGTATGGGCCGGGAAGTGACCATGTATTCAACGATTTTTGTGGGCGTAAAAATGGCCGGCGTCGCCTCAGTATCAATGGACACCAATATTCCGGCCTTCTCGAACACCGTTTGGACATCATCCGTGAATGGCAACACCTTCACCACTTCACTCAGTCCTCGCGCATCGATTTCCGGCACGACGTGCTTTGGGTTTGCTCCCACAAAATACAATCGGCTGGCAGGGTGATCCATGACATGCAAGGCAAAACCCTCCAGCAAGGGTACCGGTGAGCGGCTGGGCCCAACCCAGCCAACATGATAGAAGTGCCCTTGTTGTCCGGCGCCATCAAACATAACGGGATCTGGCGATATGTGATTCAACACATGTGCCTTTGCACTATCAAAATTCAAGTGACGTTGTTGATAGGCTATGGTTTCACTATTGGTAAAGGTGATGGCGCCCGCTACATCAACCATCTTTTGCAGGTTCCGAAAGAAGGGTCCATCAAACGACACATCTTCATTTGGTGCAGGAAAGGGATCGCTAAAATGCAGAAGCAGTGGCCGCCGGTATTTTCTCGCCAATTGATACGCCGGCACCATACTCGCATGAGGCCAGGCCCGGCCATAAAAGACATCGGGAATATCCTGAGCAAAATCATGGCCAGCGGCTCTTTTCGCCCACAGGTAGAAATTACTGAACACGCCACCTTCAATTCCGGCCATAAGTTTAAACAGGGCTCTCGGGTAACGCGGGCGATGCGAAAAGACAATTTTTTTAAGCCGGGGATGATGCAGACTCGAGCCTTCCTTGGACGATGTCAATACCGTCACGCGATGACCCCGCTGCAACAGCGCCCTTATCAAACGGCCGGTGCAAATACCTTCGGGCTTTCTGTCGAAAAGTACCGTCGTAATACAAATATGCAGGGGTTTCATAAAAACATTCCACCTGCAGCGTCAGGCCAAGGTTTCCAGACATTTGATAATGCGCGCACACGCCTTGCCGTCACCATACGGATTCATGGCGCGACTCATGGCCCGATATGCGGCATCATCAGACAGCAACACATTCGCCGCATCGACAATCGCCCCACCCTCTGTGCCCACCAGCTTCACCGTCCCAGCCTCTAGCGCCTCCGGGCGCTCGGTCAATGCTCGGGTCACCAGCACCGGCTTGCCCAATGATGGTGCCTCTTCCTGCACACCTCCCGAATCGGTAATCACCAGGTCGGCCTGCATCAATAAGTAAACAAACGTAAGATAATCCTGAGGCTTAACAAGGTTTATATTTTCTATTCCCCCCAGTATTTCGTCGACGGGCTCCCTGACCGCTGGATTCAAATGAACAGGGAACACAATCTGCACATCCTCATGCTGCTCTGCAATCTGTTTCAATGCCAGCATCACCTGCCTGAAAGGCTCGCCAATATTCTCCCGCCGATGGCCAGTCACCAGAATCATCCGCCGTTGGTCATCAATCAAACCCAGCCTGTCGCGTAATTGCTGGGACAAATCGGGTGATTGCGTTATTCGCTCTCGCACCATCAACAAGGCATCGATCACTGTATTACCCGTCACCCATATGCGGGTAGCCGGTATATTTTCATTGAGCAGATTCTGGCGGGCCGTTTCCGTGGGGGCAAAGTGCCATTCCGCCAGCACCCCTGTCAGGCGCCGGTTGGCCTCTTCAGGCCACGGCGCCATCATGTCACCGGTGCGCAAACCTGCCTCCACATGGCCCACCGGTATCTTCTGGTAAAACGCGGCAAGGCTTGCCACAAAACTGGTAGTGGTATCGCCATGCACCAGTACCAGATCAGGCTTTGCCTGTGCAAACACCCTGTTAAGTCCCTGCATGACATCAGCCGTTAAACCCGGCAAGGTTTGCTGTGGCGTCATCACATCAAGATCGTACTCAGCCCGAAGCTCGAAAATGGCCATGACCTGATCCAGCATCTCCCGATGCTGGGCGGTGAGACAGATGTTTACCTGAAACCGGGGATCAGCCTGAAGGGCCTTTGCCAACGGGGCCATTTTTATAGCCTCAGGGCGCGTACCAAAGACCAAAAGAATCTTTTCAATTTTTCTCATATCACCTTAGTCAGCAAGCATTGCCTTAACCACCATCACACTAAGCCGCCGTACGGTCGTATGATTACAAAGAGAAATATCAAAGAAAGGCATCACTTATTAATCGTCTCAAAACAGTGGCTGCAGAATTCTGATCCCCCTGCGGAATGATTTTGGTCTCTCTTTTGGTCTCTCTATATGGGAGCGCCTTTCCAGGCGCGAATCGCGGCTGAAAGCCGTTCCTACGGTGTTTGTTGCTATGGCACTACCAAGATTTTTTCGAATTTGTCTATTTGGCTAAGCCAATAGGCATTATTTTACACAGCCCCTGTCTGCAACGGTGAATTTATTGCAAAATAACGCCCCACAAAGGCATGCATCACAAAAACGCCTCCATAATAATAGAGACCGCAATGTCCCTTAGGACTGACCCCCACCAACCGCGCATCGCCATCTTCGTTTCCACCTCCGGACACAGCGGTGTCGACCGGGCCATGCAGCACCTCATCCCGGCCCTGGCCCGGCGCGGCTATGCCGTGGACCTGTTAAAGGTGCGGCGCCACGGACCCAGCCTGGAAGAGATACCGAAAAACGTCCGCATCATCGATCTCGGCAGCCGTCACACCTACACTTGTCTGCCCGGCCTGGTGCGTTACCTGCGCCACGAGCGACCGGCGGCCATGCTCGCCGACAAGGACCGCGTCAACCGCACCGCCCTGCTGGGGCGCGCCATTGCCCGCGCATCCACCCGGCTGATTCTCAGTTCGGGCACCACCATTTCCATTGACCTGGCCCACCGCGGCGCCCTTGAACGCTGGCTGCAACGTCACTCCATGGGCAAGCTTTATCCGCTGGCAGACAAGGTCATTGTCACCTCGCAGGGTGTCGCCGATGACATGGCCCGCTACACCGGCCTGCCCCGTGAGCACATCGAGGTGGTGCCCAGCCCGGTGATCCCCGACCAACTGCTCCACACACCGCAAGAGAAACCCGAGCATCCCTGGTTTCATGATGACGGACCGCCCATCATCCTCAGCGCCGGTGAGCTTGGGCCACGCAAGGGCCATGACATCCTGCTGCGCGCCTTCGCCCTGCTGCATGCCCGGCAAGCCTGCCGGCTGATGATCCTCGGCCGCGGCAAACTGCTTGCGAAGCTGCAGGCGCTGGCCGAGGAGCTGGGTGTGACCTCCGCGGTGGAATTCGCGGGCTTTCAGACCAATCCCCTCGCCTTCATGGCCCACGCCGACCTATTCGCCTTCGCCTCCCGCTGGGAAGGTCTGGGCTTCGTCATCATCGAGGCGCTGGCCGTGGGCACCCCGGTGGTGGCCACCGACTGCCCCAGTGGCCCGCGGGAGATCCTCGCCGATGGGCGCTACGGCACCCTGGTGCCCGTGGACGACCACCAGGCCATGGCAGAAGCCATGGCTCAGGCGCTGAACACACCCGCCGACCCGGAGCATCTGCGCCAGGCGGTCCTGCCCTACACCATCGAACACAGCACCGACAGCTATCTGCGCGCACTGGGGCTTCCCGTGTCAGCAGCCCAGCCAGGATAATCGCTCATGTGTGGCATCGCCGGTTTTTATTATCACCAGAACAACCCCGATGCGGCGCAACGTCTGCAACGCATGGCCGCGGCGCTGGAGCATCGCGGCCCGGACGACAGCGGCATCTTCCTGCACGGCAACGTGGGCATGGCCCACACCCGGCTCTCCATCATCGATCTCGAAGGGGGGCATCAACCCCTGTTCGATGACAGCCGCGGCCTGGCCCTGGTGGCCAACGGCGAGATCTACAACTACATCGAGTTACGCGAGGAACTGCTGGCCGCCGGCCGTCCCTTTGCCAGCCATTCCGATTGCGAAACCATTCTCCAGGCCTACGCTGAACACGACCGCGACTTCCTGCCAAGGTTGCGCGGCATGTTCGCCTTCGCCCTGCACGATGCGCGCGAAGCCACCCTGACCCTGGCCCGCGACCGTCTCGGCATCAAACCCCTGTTCTACTGCGAGACCGCTGACGGCATTGCCTTCGCCTCGGAGATCAAGGCCCTGCTGGCGTTGCTGCCCAGCCCCCCCGCCATCAATCCGCGCGCGCTGGTGCAATATCTGCAAAGCCAGTTCAACACCGGCGAGGACACCATCTTCGAGGGTATCCGGCGCCTGCCGCCGGGCAGTGCCATGCGCATCGACGCCAGGGGGCGCATCGAACGCTGGCAATATTGGTCGGCACTGGATGTGGCGCCCCGCCAATGCAGCTTTGCCGAGGCAGCAGAGGAATTCGACACGCTCATGGACAGCGCCATGCACGAGCACATGCGCGCGGACGTGCCCTACGGCCTGTTTCTCTCCGGCGGCGTGGACTCCGCCGTCCTGCTCGCCATGCTCCACCGTTATCAGGACAAACCCATTCGCAGCTTCTCTGTGGGCTTCGCCGGAGACCAGCTGAGCGATGAACTGGACGACGCCGAGCGCATGGCCCAGCAGTTTGGCACCGAACACACCTCGCTCAAACTGGATCAACGGGCGGTGTTCCACCGCCTGGTGCACACCGTGTGGAGCGCCGACGATCTGATGCGCGATTACGCCAGCCTGCCCACCGACATCCTTGCCCAGCACGCCAGCCGGGAGTTGAAGGTGGTGTTCTCCGGCGAAGGGGGCGATGAGGTATTCGCCGGCTACGGGCGTTACCGTCAGTCCGCCGTACACCGCTGGGTGAAGAACCTGCTTGCCCCCGGCTCCGGCGGCTTCCGCACCCGTGGCCACTGGCGCAAGCCCTGGCCGAGCCGGGTGTTTGGCAGCGAGCTGCAGGCGGCAACATCGGCCGTGCGCGAACCCTTCATCCAGGCCTGGCAGGCGACCCCCGCCCAGTGGAGCGACGTGCAACGCAGCCAGTACACCGATCTGACCACCGCCCTCCCCGACAACCTGCTGGTCAAGGCCGATCGTATGTTGATGGGCTTTGGCCTGGAGGGGCGGGTGCCTTTTCTCGACCACCGTATCGTGGAATTCGGCCTGTCATTACCGGATGCACTGAAAATCCAGTCCAGCCAGGGCAAGCTGTTTCTCAAACGCTGGGCCGAGCAATATCTGCCCAAGGATCATCTGTATCGCAAGAAGCGCGGCTTCCACGTGCCGGTGAATGCCTGGCTGCAGGGGGACTTCCTCAGCGGACTGGCGGAAAAGCTGCCCCACAATCCCGCCATTGGCCAGTGGTTCCACGTCGACGGCGTCAAACAGATGCTCGCCGCACACCAGGCCGGCAAGGATGCCAGCCGTGAAATCTGGGGATTGATGCAGTTTGCCATCTGGCATCGCCTGTTCGTCGAACAGCCCGGGCAGATACCCGGGGCAGAGGAAGACCCCTTGGAGTGGATCAGTTGAGCAGGCCTGCCCCAACATCGGACACCCCCCGGCTCAGCGTGCTCATCTCCTTTTCCGGCGCCGGCGGGGTGGAGCGCATGATGCTGAATCTGCTGGAGGAGTTTGCCCGGCGCGGCTATCACATCGACCTGCTGCTGATCCGCGCCGAGGGTGAGCACCTGAGCAATCTGCCGGACAACGTCAAGCTGATTCGCCTCGGCGTGGAACACACCCTGACCAGCGTCCTGCCCCTGGCCCGCTACCTGCGACGGCAACGCCCCCCCGTGCTGCTGGTGGCCAAGGACCGCGCCGGCCGCGCCGCCCTGTGGGCGCGGCGCCTGGCCGGTGTCGACACACGCATCGCCATTCGCCTGGGCACCAATCTCTCCGCCGCGCTGGCCGGCAAATCCTGGCTGCAACGCGCCTCGCGCATCCTGCCCATGCGCTGGAGCTATCGCATGGCGGAGCGGGTGATCGCCGTTTCCCGTGGCGTAGCCGAAGACACCATGGAACTCACCGGCCTGCCCGCCGAACGGATCAGCGTGGCGCACAATCCGGTGATCACCCCGCGTCTGCTGGCCCTGGCGCAAGAACCGCTGGAGCACCCCTGGCTGAACGACCCCGAGAACCCCCTCATTCTCGGCGTCGGCCGCCTCACCCGGCAAAAGGATTTTCCCACCCTGATCCGCGCCTTTGCCCTGGCCCGCGTCCAACGTCCCTGCCGACTGGTTATTCTGGGTGACGGGAAACAGCGCAACGAACTGCTCACCCTGGCCGAGGAACTGGGCGTGGGCGACGCCGTGGAGTTACCCGGCTTCGCCGCCAATCCCTATGCGTGGATGCGCCGGGCCGACCTGTTCGTGTTGTCCTCCCGCTGGGAGGGCTCACCCAACGTGCTCACCGAGGCCATGGCCTGTGGCACCGCGGTGGTGGCCACCGACTGCCCCAGCGGCCCGCGGGAAACCCTGCGGGATGGCCGTTTCGGCCCCCTGGTGCCCATGGGTGACAGCCAGGCCCTCGCCCAGGCCATGGTCGACACCCTCGCCGCGCCCCCCACTGCCGAGGCCATGGCCGCCGCCGTGGATGCATTTCGGGTCAGCCGCAGCGCCGACGAATACCTCGCCATCCTCGGCCTGCCGAAACACCCCGCCACGGCTTAGGGCCTGTTAACACGACTGACACCGCCGCGACGGCGGCCCTTTTTTCTCAGGGCAAGGCGCATCGAGCGTGATGTGCTTATTGCACATGAGAGAGGTGCAACGCCGACCTGAGGGAAAAGGGCCCCGTCCCTTCGGGTTGCGCCCCAAAACAGGCCATGCCGCGTTGCTCGTCGTTCATTTAGAGTGACCAAACTTCTCTCCTCGCGCCTTGCCTGGCCTGTTTTGGGGCAGCAACGCGGTGGCGTCAGTCGTGTTAACAGGCCCTAGGGAAATCGCCGGCGAGCACGTATAATCCGCGACTCTTTACTACACCAAACTACACCAAGCTCACGCCAAGCCCATACCGATGCTGCTTTCCGCCAAACACAACTTCCTGTTCGTGCACATCGCCAAGACAGGTGGCACCAGCGTGCGCGCCGCGCTCAACGCCCTGCGCTGGCGCGACCCGCTGTACCTGCCGCAATTCATCTGCAGCAAGCTGAGCCATTTCACCGGCCATCGCATCGGCAGCAAGTTCCCGCGCCATGCACGCATCATCGCCGCCCAGGAGATGCTGCCGGCGGAGTATTTTGAGGGCCTGTTCAAATTTGCCTTCGTGCGCAACCCCTGGGATCTGCAGGTGAGTTCCTACCATCATATCCGCCGTGAGCGCCCGCAGGTGATGGAACACATCGAGGACTTCCCGGCGTTCATCCGCTGGAAGCTGGACCCGCAACGGCCCTACCAGTATCACGTGGACACCTCCATCCAGCTGCAATCGGATTATCTCGTCGACCTGCACGGCAACATGCTCATCGATTTCATCGGCCACTACGAAAACCTGCAGGCGGATTTCGACACGGTGTGCCAGCGCATCGGCATCGCCCCACGGCCGTTACCGCACAAGCGCCAGGCCAGGGATCGCAAGGACTATCGCAGCTACTATGATGACACCACCGCGGAATTGGTGGCGGATTACTTCAGGACGGATATTGAACGGTTGGGGTATCGCTTCGATCCGGACATTTGAGTGCTGAGTGCTGAGATTAGCGCGTGGTCACAGACGACGTACCCACCCTACGGAGAGGGTTCGAAGGCCTCACACAGCAGATGCAGGATCACGATATGCGCCTCCTGGATGCGCGCCGTGGCATCGACATCGATGGTGAGTGCAAGATCCACCTGCCCGGCCAGCGCACCGCCATCGCGGCCAAGCAGGCCGATGGTATAAATCCCGTTAGCCCTGGCGTATTCTACCGCGCACTGCACGTTGGCGGAATTGCCCGAGGTGCTGATGGCGATGAGCAGATCACCGGCGCGGGACAGGGCCTGCAACTGACGGGCAAAGACATGCTCGAAGCCGTAGTCGTTGCCGATGGAGGTGAGCGCCGAACTGTCGGTGGTGAGGGCAATGGCCGGATATCCAGGACGGTCGGTTTGATAACGGCCAGTGAGTTCGGCTGCGAAGTGCTGGGCATCGGCGGCCGACCCCCCGTTGCCGCAGGCAAATACCGTACCCCCCCGGTGAAAGGTCTGCTGCAACATCGCGGCGGCCTGCTCCAGGTCATCGGCCTGTCCGGCCAAAGCATCAATGGCCTGGCGGTGGGCCGCAATGGCCGCCTGTACGTCTAACACCATCTAGTCATCCTTGAGGGTGTATTCCGCGCCACAGTAGGGACACTTGGCCTTGCCGGTCTTTTCGATGGGCAGGTAGACCTTGGGGTGGGAGTTCCAAAGGCTCATGCCGTCCATGGGGCAGTGCAGGGGCAGATCCGCCCGCGTGACCTCATAATGATTTTTCGCATTGGGTGGTATCTCGCGACTCTCGTTTTTTTGTTGTGCTTGATTCATGTTTCCTCCCCTGAAAAATTGCCACATGACATTCAGGCTGCCGGCATCGCTCAGGTCACCGGCATCAGCCAGTCCTGATGATCGGGATGCCGACCGTGCACCACGTCGAAATACAGTGCCTGTAGTTTTTCCGTCATCGGCCCGCGGCCACCGTTTCCGATGGCACGATTGTCCAGTTCGCGGATGGGCGTCACCTCGGCGGCGGTGCCGGTGAAGAAGGCCTCGTCGGCCACGTACACCTCGTCGCGGGTGATGCGTTTCTCGCGCACCTCGTAACCCAGTTCGGCGGCCAGCACCAGGATGGTGTCGCGGGTGATGCCCTCCAGGGCCGAGGTCAGCTCCGGCGTGTAAATGACGCCGTTGCGCACGATGAAGATGTTCTCGCCGCTACCTTCGGCGACAAAGCCGTCCACGTCCAGAAGCAGGGCCTCGTCGTAGCCGTCGGTGATGGCCTCCTGCAGGGCCATGATGGAGTTGATGTAATTGCCGTTGGACTTGGCCTTGCACATGGTGACGTTGACGTGATGCCGGGTAAATGACGAGGTCTTGATGCGAATGCCCTTTTCCATACCCTCGGCGCCCAGGTACGAGCCCCATTCCCAGGCCGCCACCATCACATGGGTGTTGAGGTTGTCGGCGCGGATGCCCATGCCCTCGGAACCGTAAAAACACATGGGCCGCAGGTAGCCGCTGTCCAGATTGTTTTCGCGCACCGCGGCGCGCTGTGCCTCGTTGAGCGTCTCCTTGTCGAAGGGCATGCCCATGCCGAGGATCTTCGCCGAACAAAACAGCCGGTCGGTGTGTTCCTGCAGGCGGAAAATGGCCGGGCCCTTGCTCTCGGTGTTGTAGGCGCGCACACCCTCGAACACGCCCATGCCGTAGTGCAGGGTGTGGGTGAGCACGTGCACCTTGGCGTCGCGCCAGGGTACCATCTCGCCATCCATCCAGATCACGCCGTCGCGATCATCCATCGACATACTGCTTTCTCCCAATAAGGCTGGTTTCTCAAATCACTCATCTGCAAACAACCGGCGCCAGAGACGTTGCACGTTGGCCCGCACACGGGCGTAACGCTGCTCGACTACCACCGCGGGCCGTTCCTGCAGGGCCAGACGATGCACCTCGGCGCGATAGGCGCGGTAGGCGTCGCAGAGCATATCGGCGTCCTGCTCGCTGAATACCCCTTGTGCCGCGAGGCCTGCCAACAGTCGAATGGTATCCGTAAACTCGCATAACGCCGGAGCCTCATGCGCCCCGCGTAAAACAGCGAATTGAACCATAAATTCGATATCAGCGATACCGCCGCTGCCCTGTTTGAGATCAAACTCATTCTCGGTACTGGCGTCCAGAGATTCACGCATGCGCTCACGCATCTCCAGGATTTCTGTTTTCAGGCGCCGGGGTTCTCGCGGCAAGCTCAGCACCTCGCAACGCAAGTCCGCGAAGGCGGCTTGCAGCCCGGCATCCCCCGCTACCCCCCGGGCCCGCACCAGCGCCTGGTGTTCCCAAGTCCAGGCCTTGTGGCGCTGATACTCCCTGAAGCTGGACAGACTGCTCACCAGCAGGCCTGAGGCGCCACTGGGGCGCAGGCGCATGTCGGTCTCGTAAAGCACCCCTGCCGGGGTGTGGGCGGTGAGGATGTGAATGATGCGCTGGCCCAGACGGGCATAGAACACCGTGTCGGCCACGGGCCTGGCGCCGCAGGTGACGCTGTTCAGATCGTCCGCCTGGTGCAGGAACACCAGGTCCAGGTCCGAGCCGTAACCCAACTCGATACCGCCCAGCTTGCCATAGGCGATGATGGCGAAGCCTGTCGCTGCCCCATCATCTCCCGCCACCTCCTCCGCCACGCAACCCGGTCGGCCGTGGCGCGCCACCAGATAGTCCCAGGCCAGTTTCAGCGCCGCCTGCAATACCAGTTCGGCGATGGCGGTGAGGTGGTCACTCACTTGCATCACCAAATTGCCGGGAGCAATTTCGGACGCACTTGCTGTGCCCGAAGGGGAAGGCCCAGGGATGGGCCGACTCAGCGGCACCGCCTCCATCACGTCCGCCGCCGCCACCCGCAGCACGCTCACCTGCTTGAACTGACGCAAGCTGTCCATGGCCTGTTCGAGGTCGTCTGCAGGGATCTGCGCCAGGCGACGTTGCAGATCCGCGGCCAACTCCTCCCGTTTCGGAGGCTGGTACAGGTGGCGCGGGTCCAGCAACTCGTCCAGCAGCAGGGGATGCTGGGCCAGCTGGCGGGCGATCCAAGGACTGGCGGCACACAGCCGCACCAGTTGCGACAGCGCCATGGGGTGTTCGCTCAACAGGGCCAGGTAGGCGCTGCGCCGGGCCACCACCTCCACCAGGCCGATCAAACGTTGCAATACTGTGCAGGGAGACTCAGGCCGCGGCTCCAGGGCCACCACCGCCCCCAGCAGCAGGGGCATAAGCCGGTCCATGCGCCTGCTGCCGGTGGTCGACAGCGAGCGGTATTCGCGCCCCGACTTGAGCCCCTGCAGGCGCGCCCAGCAGGCGGCGGGCTGGTCATAACCCGCCTGTTCTAAGATGGCCTGTGCCTGGGCATCATCGGGTTCCCCCAGCCACAGGCTGCTCAAACCGGACTCGTCGGCATCGGCATGCTCGGTCTGTGGCGATTCGAAGACCTGCTGGAAATGGCTGTGCACCCTGGTCATGTGACCGCGCAGGGCGGGCAGGAACTCGTCCCAGTGGGCAAAGCCCATGGCAAAGGCCAGGCGTTGCCGGCCGGCCTCGTCCTCGGGCAGCTGGTGGGTCTGCTGGTCACGGAACTCCTGCAGCCGGTGCTCAGTGTTGCGCAGGAAGACGTAGGCCGCCAGCAATTCCTCCACCACATAGCCGGGCAGATAGTGGTGCTCGCCCAGCAAGTGCAACACACCCTGAATGTCGCGCCGCTGCAGGGCCGGCTCACGGCCGCCGCGCACCAGTTGAAAGGCCTGGCCGATGAACTCCACCTCGCGGATGCCCCCCGGCCCCAGCTTGACGTGATTGGCCATGCCCTTGCGCTGAACCTCGGCGGCCACCTTTTGTTTCATCTCGCGCAGCGCCTCGAAGGCGCCGTAGTCGAGGTAGCGGCGAAACACGAAGGGCCGCAGGATATGGAACAGCTGATCGCCCTGGGCCGCATCCCCGGCGACGATGCGCGCCTTGATCAGCGCATAACGCTCCCAGTCACGGCCGTGCACCTGGTAATACTGTTCCAGAGCGGCGAAGCTGCAGGCCAGGGCGCCACTCTGGCCGAAGGGCCGCAGGCGCATATCCACGCGGAATACGAAGCCGTCCACGGTCTGTTCATCCAGCACCCTCACCAGTTGCTGACCGAGACGGGCGAAGAACTGCTCGTTGCTCTTGCCCTTGGTGGTTTCTCCGGCCTCGGGATAGACGAAAATCAAATCCACGTCGGAGGAAAAATTCAGCTCACGGGCGCCCAGCTTGCCCATGCCCAGCACCAGCAGGCCTTGCGCCACGCCGGCGGCGTTTTGCGGCTCCCCCCATTGGCCGATGAGTTCCGTCTGCAGCCAATCCAGCGCCCCCTGGATACAGGCATCGGCCAGGGCCGAGACGTCTGCCATGGTGTCTTGGAGACCAGCGGCGCCGGCCGGCCCGGCCAGGTCACGCCAGGCGATGCGCAGCATCTCGCGCCGACGCACCCGGCGCAGTTGCCGGGCCAGGGTATCCCCGTCACTCACCCCGTGCAGAGCCGCCTGCACCCGCTGCTGCAGGTCGCCCTCGGCATAGCGCCGCGCCAGGTCGCCGCTGTCCAGCAAGTCCTGCAGCAGCGCCGGGCGACGCACACAATGGCGGGCGACGAATTCACTGCAGGCCCAGACCCGGCACAGCTCACCGAGCAGGGCATCCGACCACGGGGGAAAGTCCAGTGACGCCGCCTCGCTGGCCTGGGCAAAGTCCACCCAGTAGCGGCGCACCGTGTCCCGCAGGGCTTCGGGAATATCGGCCAGGGCCATTTCCAGCCCCGAGGGCGACAGGCTGTCATCACTATGCTCATGCGCCATTTCTGTGACCCCGGGGGTTAAGAAAACGCCGGTAAGGACCGATAGCAAACGCATCAATTAACGTATTCATTGCCACAGCACATCGTTCCTGGAGCAGCGTATTCATGGAAATTTCCGACTACCTCAGACTGATGGTCAAGTATGAAGCCTCTGATCTGTATTTCACAGTGGGGGCGCCGGTGAGCGCCAAGATCCACGGTATTCTCAAGCCCCTGGAGAAAACCACCCTGCCGGCGGGACGGGTCAAGGCCCTGGCCTATGAACTAATGAACGAGGAACAGATCGCCCAGTTCGAGCTAAAGCCGGAAATGAACCTGGCTCACTCAATGCCCAAGGTGGGACGCTTCCGCGTCAACATTTTCAAACAGCGCAATCAGGCGGCCATGGTGATACGTCACATCAAGACCGAAATCCCCAGCGCAGAGGAACTGGGCCTGCCACCCATCCTGAAAAAGATCATCATGCAAAAGCGCGGCCTGGTGCTGTTCATCGGCGGTACCGGCTCCGGTAAGTCCACTTCACTGGCAGCCCTGATCGACGCCCGCAACGCCAATACCGCAGGACACATCATCACCATCGAGGATCCCATCGAATTTATTCACAATCACAAGAAATCCATCGTCAATCAGCGCGAAGTGGGGCTGGACACAGACAGTTACGAAGATGCCCTGGTGAACACCCTGCGCCAGGCGCCGGATGTCATTCTCATTGGTGAGGTACGGGACCGCGAGACCATGGAACACTGTATTTCCTTTGCCGAAACCGGCCACCTGGCCATCTCTACCCTGCACGCCAACAACTCCAACCAAGCGTTGGATCGCATCATCAACTTCTTCCCCGAGGATCGGCGCAATCAGTTGCTCATGGATTTGTCTCTCAACGTGCGCGCCTTCATCTCCCAGCGGCTGATTCCCACCCTCGACGGCAAACGCGCCGTGGCGGTGGAGGTGATGCTGGGTACACCGCTGATCCAGGACCTGATCCTCAAGGGCGACATCCATGCCATTCGTGACGTAATGGAGAAATCCACTAACCTGGGCATGCAGACCTTTGATCAGGCCATCTTCAAGCTCTACAAAGATGGCGTGATTTCTCTTGAGGAGGCACTGCGCAATGCCGATTCCCAGAACAACCTGCGCCTGAAGATCAGCCTCTCCGAGGGAGCTGTGGAAGTGGACGAAAACCTGAAGATCGAGGCGGATCCCGACGACCGGAATGCCGTGGCCGGCAAGGGTGGCCTCTCCCTGGAGATGGAACCGAAGTAACTCAGACTGCCGGCTGGGTTAAAACAACTCTTCCGATACCCCACCATCACCGCTGTCCTGCACGGCGGGGCCGGCTGTCTCCCCATCCCTCATCAGCGGCGCCGGCGCCGTCTCGCTCTGCCGCTGCGGGACATTTTCCACACGGAAGGTTTCAAAAATGGCCTTGGGATTACCGGCTCCCGCCAGCAGTCCGGTATCCGGATCGATGCGCACCGTCACCAACCCCGGCGGCTGTTCCAACGGACGTATCGGCAGCCCCTGCAACCCGGTGCGCATGAAATCGATCCACATGGGCAGGGCGGCGCGACCACCGGTCTCCCTCGCCCCCAGCGGCCGCGGCTTGTCGAAGCCCACCCAGGCCGAGGTCACCAGGTCCGGAGTGTAGCCGGAGAACCAGGCATCCTGCTGATCGTTAGTGGTACCTGTCTTACCCGCCAGGTCGGAACGTCCCAGGGTCAGCGCCCGGCGGCCAGTCCCGTGTTTGATCACGTCCATCATCATGGAACGCATCAAATAGGCGTTCTGCGGGGTCAGCACCCGTGGGGCAATATTCACCGGCAGATAATCCTCGGCAGTGGGCGGCCCGACGAAGGGCTCTTCCTCACTTTCCCGTTGTTGCTGGATGCGTTCCTCGCAGCCATCACAAACCATGAATGGCTCAGCGCGGTACAGCACCTCGCCCTTGGCGTCCACGATCTGGTCGATGTAATAAGGCACGGTACGGAAACCGCCGTTGGCGAACACCGAGTAACCGCGCACGATTTCCAACGGCGTCACTGCGCCACTGCCCAAAGCCAGGGAGAGATCTCGCGGCAGGCGTTTTTTGTCAAAGCCGAAACGGCTGACGTAATTGATGGTGTAACCGATGCCGATGGCGCGCAGCAGACGAATGGACACAAGATTGCGCGATTTTACCAGGGCCTGACGCAAGCGGGTGGGGCCGAACACCCGACCGCTGTAATTCTCCGGCCGCCAGGTGGCCTCCAGGCCCTCGTCCTCAAACACCACCGGAGCATCGTTGATCAAACTGGCGGGGGTAAAGCCTTTCTCCAGCGCTGCAGAATACAGAAAGGGTTTGAAGTTGGAGCCGGGCTGGCGCTCAGCCTGAGTCACCCGATTAAACTTGCTGGATGTGAAATCGAAGCCGCCAACCAACGCCCGAATCGCCCCGTCGTGGGGGTCCAGCGACACCAACGCCCCCTCCACCTCGGGCACCTGCGCCAGCTGCCAGCCAGCCTCGACATTCTTGCTGGCAGGCAATTCGCTGATATAAATGATATCGCCCCGGCTGAGGATATCCGCCGCCCGCTGTGGCGCCTCGCCCACCCGGCCATTGTCCAATACCGGCGCGGCCCAGGACAGCCCCTGCCAATCCAGACGCAGCACACCCCGACGTGGTTCGTACACCACCGCCGACTGGTCTGCGGTGGCCAACACCAGGGCCGGCAACAGACCATTGATCTCACGCTGCGCCTTCAGCAAGGACATCCATTGTTCCTCACCACTGTCATCGGCCAGTTCGTGATGCGCCAATGGACCCCGGTATCCATGCCGCCGGTCGTAGGCCAACAGGGCATTGCGCTGGGCCCGGCGGGCGGCCGTCTGCAGACGGGAATCGATACTCGTGGTTACCTTGTAACCTGCGGAATAGGCCGCATCACCATAGCGCTCCACCATCTCGGCGCGCACCATTTCGGCAAGATAGGGGGCCACCACTTCCTGGGACAAACCGTGCAGGCGGGCATCATCAATGGTGGCGAGCGCTTCCTGATACGTGGCCTCATCGATAAACCCCAAATCCCGCATGCGGCCTAACACATAGTTGCGTCGCAGCAGGGCGCGGGCCGGATTGATGATGGGGTTGTAACGGGAGGGCGCCTTGGGCAGGCCGGCCACCATAGCCAGCTGCGCCACGCTCAGTCGATCCACCGGCACACCGTAATAAATCTGTGCTGCGGCACCCACTCCGTAGGCCCGGTTACCCAGATAAATCTTGTTCAGATAAAGGGCGAGAATGTCCTCCTTGCTCAATTCGTCCTCTATTTTCAGTGCCAGCATGATCTCGTTGAGCTTGCGCAGATAGGTTTTTTCCCGACTGAGAAAAAAATTGCGCGCCACCTGCATGGTGATGGTGCTGCCGCCCTGTCCCTTCTCACCGGTGCGTATTAAATGAAAGGCGGCTCGCAACAGACCCTGGTAATCCACTCCCGGATGCTCGAAGAAACGATCGTCTTCCGCCGCCAGCACCGCCTGCACCATGAGCGGGGGGATCTCTTCATATTTCAGGGGCGCACGTTTCTTTTCTCCAAACTCGGCGATCAGACCGCCGTCACGGGAATACACTCGCAGCGGCACCTGAAATTGCACATCCTGCAGACTTTGTGTCGAGGGCAGTGAGGGAACAATAAACAGATACACACCGGCCACCATCAGCGTGATCAAAAAAACACCAACCCCAGCCAAGTACAGCAACCAACGTTTTTGGAATTTGAGTTTTGGGAATCTGAATGCAGGCATCAAGGCAAGGGATTTGTGATAGTGTTCATGGACAATAACAGGATCAGAGTATAAAACTTCCAATTAGATCAAACTAATACTAATTTTTTCTGATGCTTTTTTTAATCTATAGTAAAGTTTGCCTCCTCACTACCGATATTCAGCTTGCAAGCATGAAAACGGGATAAAAAAACGTGCAACTAGCCGACTTGTTCGCTCACAAAAAGCCGCCACTCATCGGACTGGATATCAGCTCTACCTCCGTCAAACTACTGGAGTTGAGTGCCCAGGGCGATGGTTACCGCGTCGAGGCCTATGCCGCGGAACCCCTGCCCCCCAATTCCGTGGTGGAAAAAAACATCACCGACGTGGAGGCGGTGGGCGACGCCATTCGCCGCGTGGTCAAACGCTCGGGTACCCGCACCAAGTTCGCCGCCGTGGCGGTGGCCGGCTCCTCGGTGATCACCAAGGTCATCACCATGCCCGCCTCCCTCTCCGAAGAGGAAATGGAAAGCCAGATCGAGCTGGAGGCGGACCAGTACATTCCCTATTCCCTGGAAGAGGTGAATCTGGATTTCGAGATCCTCGGCGCCTCAGAAGACAACCCGGACACCGTGGATGTTCTGCTGGCAGCATCACGCAGCGAGAATGTGGACTCACGGGTGGCGGCCGTGGAACTGGGCGGCCTCACCGCCAAGGTGGTGGATATCGAGGCCTACACCCTTGAGAATGCCTTTGGTCTGATTAGTTCCCAGATTCCCGGCGGTACCGACGACAAGACGGTGGCAGTGATCGACGTGGGCGCCACCATGACCACCCTGAGCGTGCTGCACGATGGCAAAATCATTTACACCCGCGACCAGGTGTTCGGCGGCAAGCAGCTCACCGAGGAAATCCAGCGCCGTTACGGTCTGTCCTACGAAGAGGCCGGTATGGCCAAACGCCAGGGCGGCCTGCCCGACAACTATGTGCCCGAGGTACTGGATCCCTTCAAGGACGCCATGGCCCAGCAAGTCAGCCGTTCCCTGCAATTCTTTTTCTCCTCCAGCCAGCACAATTCCGTAAGCCATATCGTGCTGGCCGGCGGCAGCGCCTCCATCCCCGGGGTGGACGAGCTGATCGAAGAACGTGTGGGCACCGGCACCTCCATTGCCAATCCCTTCACTAATATGTCCCTGGCCAACAAGGTCAAGGCACAGGCACTGAGCAATGACGCCCCTGCATTGATGATCGCCTGCGGACTGGCGCTGAGGAGCTTCGACTAATGCCACACATTAATCTACTCCCCTGGCGTGAAGAAGAACGTCGTGAGAAACAACGGCAATTCATCAATATTGCCGCCGGCGCAGCCATTGTCATGGTGGGCATCATCGTTCTGGTGCACCTGCGCATGAGCGGCGTTATCGAAGATCAGAACAATCGTAATCAATTCCTGGAAGAGGTCATCACACAGGTCGACAAGGAAATCGCCGAGATCAAAACCCTGGAAAAGGAAAAGGCGGCCTTGCTGGCGCGCATGAAGATCATCCAGGAACTGCAAAGCAGCCGTCCGGAAATCGTGCATATCTTTGATGAAATCGCCAGGACCATTCCGGACAAGGCCTTCCTCCTGAAAATGTCGCGCAAGGGCCGTGAAATCAGTCTCGAGGGTGTCGCTGACTCCAATGACTATGTGTCGGAGTTCATGCGCAACCTGAACAATTCGCCCTGGCTCACCAATCCGCGTCTGACGGTGATTCAGTCCGACAAGAAGGAGTACCCGGGCGCCAGCTGGTTCCAGCTCACCGTGAAGCAAAAAAATCAAACCAAGAAGGCTGACAAATGAACCTGTCTGACCTGAACAACCTCAACCTCGATCCCAATAATATTGGAAGCTGGCCCCTGGCGGCCAGGCTGATCGTGATCGCCCTGTTGTGCATCGCCATTCTCTTTGCCGGCTACTACCTGGATACCAGCAACCAGCTCCAGGAACTGGAAACTGCCCAGGCAAAGGAAAAGAAACTCAAACAGGAATTCGAGAAAAAACAGGCCAAGGCCGCCAGCCTGGATGCCTACAAACAGCAAATGGTCGAGATGCAACGCTCCTTTGGCGCCCTGTTGCAACAGTTACCGGGGAAGACCGAAGTGGCCGATCTGCTGGTGGACATCTCCCGCGTGGGTATCATCAGTGGCCTGGAGTTCGAACTGTTCAAACCCGAAGCGGAACGCCCCAAAGAATTTTATGCGGAACTGCCCATCAACATACGCGTCAAGGGTGGCTATCATCAGTTTGGTAATTTCGCCAGCGGCACCGCCGCCCTGCCACGCATCGTCACCCTGCATGACTTTGTTATTTCCTCACAAAACAAGAAAAACTCGAATGCAGATGATCGCCTGACCATGGAAGCGACCGCCAAGACCTATCGCTACCTCGAGAAGGACACTACCGCCAGCAAGAAAAAGCGCAAACGGCGGGGTAAAAAATAATGCTTACATCTATCCGCACACATTCAGCTCTCACTCTGCCCCTGCTGCTGGCCCTTATGCTCAGCGCCTGTGGCGGCGAGGAAAACGTCGATCTGCACACCTATGTCAAGGAAGTGAAGGCGCGTCAAACGGGCAAGATTCCTCCCCTGCCCAAGCCACAGAAGTTTGAAATATTCACCTACAACGACAAGTCCCTGCGTAACCCTTTTGAGCCTACGGTGGAAATACAAGCGGCCGAAACCAACAACGGACTCAAACCCGACATGAGCCGTGAGCGGGACGTGCTTGAGCAATACGCCCTGGGCAGCTTGAAAATGATGGGCATCCTGGAAAAGAATGGCCGACGCTGGGCACTCATCAGGACTAGCGACGGTACCCTTTATCGCGTTACCGTAGGCCGCTATCTCGGCAAGAACAACGGAAAAATCACCAGGATCACTGAGACAGAACTTGAAATAAAGGAAATCGTTCCGGATGGACTGGGCGGCTGGATAGAACGCAAGACCACCCTTTCCACCAGCGAATGATGCCAACGAGGACTAGCACATGGGCATTATCAATCAGTTATTTGGGGCAAACACTATGCGCGAAGGCGGACATACAACAATGATGAAAAGCACCACTCGCCACTTCGGCCTGTTTTCACTCTTCTGCCTGTTTACACTGTTTGCAGCAACAGTCATGGCCGCAGATCAAGCTCCCACTCAAACTACGAGCCTGGACTTCATCGACTTCAAGAAACTACCCAATGACGCAGTGGAAATACGTCTTGCCCTCTCTGCAGATGCCCCCCAGACCACGGATTTCACCTCCAAGAATCCTCCCAAAATATCCCTGGACTTACCCCGCGTGCAAAACAACCTCCCCTGGAGCCTACCCTTGCCGGTGGATGTAGCGGGGGTAAAAAACGTCAAGGCGGTACAGGCCAAGGGCCGTACTCGCGTGGTCATCAATGTCGACAAACTGACTCCCTATGAAATGCGCACCGAAGGTAAAAATATCTTTATTACCGTGGGCAACAATGTCACACCCAGTCAGGCCGCCGTCACCGAAGAACAAGCACCACCCGCCAAAAAACCTGAACCCGTCAAACAGGCCACACCAGTCAAACGCAGCTCCAGCAATAGCAGCACCACCAAACTCAAGAGCGTTTCATTCACCTCGCTGCCTGGCGACAGTGTGCAAATACGACTGAGCTTTACAGGCCCGGCCAAAGCCCCCGGCAACTTCACCATTAACAATCCTGCTCGCATTGTCCTGGACTTCCCCAAGACGGGCAGCATTCTGGGGTGGAAAAACAAGAATATCGGCATCGGTTTCGCCAAGAGCATCACTGCAGTAGAAGCCGGTGATCGCACCCGCGTGATTCTCAACCTGGTTCAGCTGATTCCTTTTGAAAGCGAGGTTTCGGGCAACAATGTCATCGTCACCCTGGCTGGCAGCCGTACTGCGCAAACAACGGCGCCGGCCGCGGTCAGCACCAAGGCCAGCAGCACTGCCCTGGCCGCCACCTCGGGACTGCATCGCATCAACAGCATTGACTTCCGTCGCGGCAAGGACGGTGCCGGCAAGATTATCGTCGGCCTGTCCGATGAAAACACCCCTGTCAGCACCGGAGAATCCGGACGGCAGATCTTTGTGGAATTCGGCGACACCAGTCTGCCCAGCAATCTGCAGCAGCGCCTCGATGTCATCGACTTTGCCACCCCCGTCCAATATATCGACGCCAGCCAGTCGGGAGATCGCGTTCGTCTGACCATTACCCCCACTGGCGAGTACGAATACCTGGCCTACCACACAGGCAAAAGCTACACCATTGAGGTGAAGGAAATACCCAAGGAGAAAGTCGAGGCCGCCAAGAAGGATAAATTTGGTTATACCGGCGAGCGTCTCTCCCTGAATTTCCAGGACATCGAGGTTCGCGCGGTGCTGCAGTTGATCGCCGACTTTACCGGACTCAACATGGTGACCAGCGACTCCGTGCAGGGCAACCTCACCCTGCGGCTGAAGAATGTGCCCTGGGATCAGGCCCTCGACCTTATTCTCAAAACCAAAGGCCTGGCCATGCGCAAGGCCGGTAATGTGATTATGGTGGCACCGGCGCAGGAAATCGCCGCCCAGGAAAAACTGGAACTGGAGGCCAACAAGCAAATCGAGGAACTGGCGCCCATCAAGACCGAGTTGATTCAGATCAACTTCGCCAAGGCCACTGACATTGCAAAGATCCTCACCGAAAAAGGTGGCACACTCTCCGAGCGTGGCAGCGCTTCGGTGGATGAACGTACCAATACCCTATTGTTGTCAGACACAACGGACCGCCTGGACGCCGCCCGGGAATTGATCACCACCCTGGATATCCCCATTCGTCAGGTAATGATCGAATCGCGCATCGTCATCGCCGATGATGATTTTGCCAAGGATCTTGGGGTACGGTTTGGTGTCACTTCCATCAACGACCAGAACAGCGACCTGCTGTTCGGCTCCGGCTCCCTGGACGCCACCGATAACATGGCAGGCTCGGCGCTGGATAATCTTGCCACCAATAATACGCCTTATCCCATCGAGATTCCCATGGGCTCCGGCGGCATCCCGCAACGCATGAATGTCAACATGCCGGTGGTAGGCAGCAACGCAGGACGTATCGCCTTGTCCATCCTCGGCGCCAACACTCTGCTGGATCTGGAACTCTCTGCCCTGCAACTGGAGGCACGCGGCGAGGTGATCTCCAATCCGAGAGTGATTACCGCCAATCAGAAGGAGGCCCTCATCGAGCAGGGTACGGAAATCCCCTATCAAAAAGCCTCCTCAAGTGGCGCGACAGCCGTTCAATTCAAAAAGGCTGTGCTGAGCCTCAAGGTCACCCCGCAGATCACCCCGGACGACCGCATCATTCTCGACCTCAAGGTCAATAAAGACAGTGTCGGCGTGCTCTTCGCCGGCGTGCCCAGCATCGACACCAAAGAAATCGAAACCCAGGTGCTGATGAACAATGGTGAAACCGTGGTACTGGGTGGTGTATATGAACAGGTCAAACGCAACGAACGGGACAGCATTCCCTTCCTCGGCGACCTGCCCTTCATCGGCGCCCTGTTCCGCACCACCCGGGAGCGCAATGAAAAATCGGAGCTGCTGATCTTCGTTACGCCGAAGATCCTCAAGGATCAGTTCAACGTCAAATAATAATTCTCTTCCGAGCATCCTCAGTAACGGCGCCTACAAATGGCGCCGTTTTCTATTTTCGCCGGGTAGCCTGAGTGTATATTGGTCATCGCTGCGCCAAACCCGATATAATCCCAGCCATCACGCAGCGTCTGCGGCTACAGGTATCTCGAGAGATGGCGCAAAACATCATTTTTGTCGGCCCTATGGGTGCCGGCAAAACCACCATCGGCAAACAACTCGCCCGCCAGCTGGGCCGTGAGTTTTTTGACAGCGACCGGGTCATCGAGGAACGCACCGGAGCGAACATCCCGCTTATTTTCGAGCTGGAAGGGGAACAAGGTTTCCGCCGCCGGGAAAAGGCCATTATCGAAGAATTGACCCAGCTTCAGGACATCGTCCTCGCCACCGGCGGCGGCGCCATCCTCGATGAGGAAAACCGTGACAGAATGACCCGTCAGGGGTTCGTCATCTATCTCAACGCCCCTCTGAAACAACTGATCAACCGCACCTCAAAGGACAAAAACCGGCCCCTGTTGCAAACCGCCGATCCACAAAAGAAACTCGAGGAAATCCTCGCCGTGCGCGACCCCCTGTACCGTGCCGTGGCCGACGAGATTATCGAAACCGACAGCAAACCGGTACGAAATGTGGTGAAAAAACTGCTTACCCTGGTGAACCAATACAAACTCTGATCCCGCTACCATGAAAACACTCACCGTCAATCTCCAGGAACGCAGCTACCCCATTCACATTGGTCAGGGTCTGCTGGGCGATGAAACATTCCTCACACCCCATATACATGGCACCCAGGTACTGGTGGTGAGCAACGAAACCGTGGCGCCGCTGTACCTGGACAAAACCCTGTCGGCCCTGCGCGGCCACCAGTGTGAGACCGTCATCCTCCCCGACGGTGAACAATACAAGACCCTGGACACCGTCACGCTGATCTTCGATGCCCTGTTGCAACACCGCTTCGACCGCCAATGCACCCTCATCGCCCTGGGCGGCGGCGTGGTGGGCGACATCACCGGCTTTGCCGCGGCCTGTTACCAGCGCGGGGTCAACTTCATCCAGTTACCCACCACCCTGCTGGCCCAGGTGGACTCCTCGGTGGGCGGCAAGACCGGCGTCAATCATCCCCTGGGCAAGAACATGATCGGCGCCTTCCACCAGCCGCAATGCGTACTCATCGACACCCATACCCTCGACACCCTGGACGACCGCCAGCTCGCCGCCGGCCTGGCCGAGGTGATCAAATACGGCCTGATCCAGGACGCCGACTTCTTCGCCTGGCTGGAGGTCAACATGGCGGCCCTGCGCCAGCGTGATGCCACGGCTCTAACCCATGCCATCGAACGCTCCTGCCAGTGCAAGGCCGACATCGTCGCCGCCGACGAGCGCGAGGCCGGACAACGCGCCCTGCTCAATCTCGGCCACACCTTCGGCCACGCCATCGAGGCCGGCATGGGCTATGGCACCTGGCTGCACGGCGAGGCGGTGGGGGCCGGCATGCTCATGGCCGCCGACCTGTCGCACCGCCTGGGTGATGTCAGCGCCGAGGAACTGCAACGCACCCGCGCCCTGCTGCAGGCCGCCGCGCTGCCGACCCGCATTCCCAAGGCAATGAACAGCGAGCGCTTCCTGGAACTCATGGCGGTGGACAAAAAGGTACAGGCCGGGGTCATCCGCCTGGTGCTGCTCAAGCACATCGGCGCCGCCTATGTCAGTGATGATTACGATCCCAACCGGCTACGCGAGACCCTCGATGCATTCCATCACGCGGCCCGCTGACACCACCGCCGCCGGCCTCGCCCCCTACGCCACCTGCGAGACCCACTCGCGGGGCCGGCGCTTTCCGGAACCGCCCCCCAACACCCGCTCCGAATACCAGCGCGACCGCGACCGCATCGTCCACTCCGGCGCGTTTCGCCGCCTGGAATACAAGACCCAGGTCTTCGTCAATCACGAAGGCGACATGTTCCGCACCCGCCTCACCCACTCCATCGAGGTGGCACAGATCAGCCGCTCCATCGCCCGCGTGCTGCATCTCAACGAGACCCTCAGCGAAACCATCGCCCTGGCCCACGACCTCGGCCACACCCCCTTCGGCCACGCCGGGCAGGACATCCTCAACGAATGCATGAAAGACTTCGGCGGCTTTGAACACAACCTGCAGTCCCTGCGCATCATCGACGAACTGGAAGAAAAATACGCCGAGTTCAACGGCCTCAACCTCACCTTCGAGACCCGCGAGGGCATCCTCAAGCACTGCTCCAGCACGAACGCCAGAAAGCTCGGCGAACTGGGCCAGCGCTTTCTCGACAAACGACAACCGGGACTGGAGGCGCAGATCACCAACATCGCCGACGAGATCGCCTACAACAATCACGACGTCGACGATGGCCTGCGCGCCGGCCTGCTGGATATCGACGGCCTGTGCGAGGTGCGCCTGTTCCGGCAACAGCACGAGGCGGTCTTCTCCGCCTACCCGAGGATTTCCGAAAAGCGCGCCATCCACGAAATCATCCGCCGCATGATCAACCAGCAGGTCACCGACTTTCTGGAAAACACCACCGCCCGCATTGCCCAAGCCGGCCCCACCAGCCGCGACGACATCACCCGGCTCAGCGAACCCCTGGTGGGCTTCAGCGCCGAGATGAAAACCATGAACCAGGAACTGAAACAATTCCTGCGCCACAACCTGTACCGCCACTACCGCGTGCATCGCATGACCGCCAAGGCGGCGATCATCATCCGCGGCCTGTTCGAGGCCTTCTTCAACGATCCCCTGCTGCTGCCGCCGGAACAACAACACCATGTGGCCCGCTTGCACAGCGACCAGGGTGACGCCGGCCGCGCCCGCGGCATCGCCGACTACATCGCCGGCATGACCGACCGTTACGCCATTCGCGAATACGAACGCATCTTCAACGCCACCGAACTCACCTGAAGCCATGCGCATCTACCTGCAAACACCACCGGACAGTGATGGGCTTCCACGCTTTTATCATTTATTCTTGCAGGAAGACCTCATCAACGGCTGGACCCTGATCAAGGAATCCGGCCGCCAGGGAGGTGCCGGCAAGGTGACCAAGCGACACTTCGAGAATCACGACCAGGCCATGGCCGCGCTCATCGCCGCCCGCGACGCGCAAATCAAGCGCGGCTATCGCGTGGTCTTCGTCAAAGGCGAACAGGCGCCCGCATGAACAGCCCATTGCACGAAACCCGGACTCCACCGGTATCCACCTACGTCATGCACTATCACATGACCCGTGAGCCCTTTGGCGAGGCCATCGAAGACGACCTGTTCTACGCCGAGCCCGGGCGCCAGCAGAAACTCGACATCCTCCTGCACCTCACCCAGTACGGCAACGAACTGGTACTGATCACCGGGCCCGCCGGCAGCGGCAAGACCACCCTGTTGCAACAATACCTGCGCAAGGCCCTGGATACCTGGGTGGTGGCGCGGGTGGACGCCGAACAGGGCATCGACGAACGCAAGCTCACCCAACAACTGTTCCGTCAGATGGGCATGGAATTCCACGGCGCCACCCACAGCGAACTGTTCGAACGCATGCAACACCACTTCGATGCGTTGCAGCACAGCGCACGCCAGGCGGTACTGCTGGTGGACAACGCCGAACACCTGCCTGTTACCGCCCTCAAGCGGGTGATGGAAATGGCCGCCCTCACCAGCGCCGATCACAAACCTCTACTTCGCGTTATCCTCTTTGGCACCGATCAACTGATCCTGCACTTCGACGACCCCCTGCTGGCACCCTATACCCACATCGTGCAACGCAGCGTGGAGCTGCTCGCCTTCGACGCCGAACAGACCAGCCACTACATCCTGCACCGCCTGTCCGCCGCCGGTTTCCCCGGGGGTGCGCCCTTCACCGACAGCGTGCTGCACAAGATCTACAAGCAGTCCCACGGCTGGCCGGGAGAAATCAATCGCCTCGCCCACGATGTACTGGTGGAAAGTGTGCCCGCCGGTGGCGCCGCAGCCGCCGAGCTGCCCGGTTTCAACAAGCTGCGCGCCGCCGCGGCACTCAGCGGCATCCTGATTCTCGGCACCCTGTTGTATTTTCAGGATGAGATCAATGCCTGGATGAACCCTGCTCCACCGGCAAGGCAACAGACGGCCGTAACACCCGCCGCACCAACAGAACCAGCACTGCCCGTCATCAACGAGGATGAGGCGCTGGAACCCGAGGTACCCGAAGGGGAAATGGCCACCGGGGCACCTGCCTCACAAGAAACAGAAATACCTGCAACGGAAAGCACGGAAAGCACGGAAAGCACGGAAAGCACGGAAAGCACGGAAAGCACGGAAAGCACGGAAAGCACGGAAAGCACGGAAAGCACGGAAAGCTTAACACCCGTAGTGGCCGAGTCCACAAGTCCCGCAGCATTTGCGGTGACAGCAAAACCTGCCGCGCCCCCCAGCCCGCCCACCACACCGGCTAGCCCGTCGTTGATTCCTGACGACTTACCCGGCTTTCGCCACGCCTGGATACTCAAACAGAACCCCAACCACTACACCCTGCAAATAGTGGCAGGCAACAACATCAAAACACTGCGTGAATTCCTGCGCCGCTACACCCCCGACGGCACCCTGGCCATTTACCAGAGCACCCGCAAGGGCCGGCCCTGGTTCGGCCTGATCCGCAACAGCTATCCCAGCAAACAGGCCGCCATCGACGCCCGCAGCCAACTGCCCGCCGCCCTGCGCAAGCAGAATCCCTGGGTGCGCCGTTTTGCCGATGTGCAAAAGGATCTCGCCAAAACCCCCTGAGCCGGATCGCCGCCATTCCCGGCAAAACCCCGCCGTCACGGACTTTCCGCCACATTGAACCCAGTCAGGCGCGCCGGTATAATGCGGGGCCATTTTGCCTGCGGCAAGGTCCTGGTTTTGCGCCACTAACAGCGCCATCCACTTGATTATTAAAACAATAATCCCTTATCGCCGATTTTGAACCAACAACCCAGGTGTGGAAATACAGCGTGAAAAGAACACCCAACCAGCCCCCTCTGGCAGACAGCCTCTACCGCCCCGCGTTTGAAAAAGACAACTGCGGTTTCGGCCTCATTGCGCAAATGGACAATCAGGCCAGCCACTGGCTGGTGCAGACCGCCATCGGCGCCCTGGCGCGCCTGACCCACCGTGGCGCGGTGGCCGCTGACGGCAAGACCGGTGACGGCTGCGGCCTGCTGATGAAACGCCCCGACAGCTTCCTGCGCCTGTGCGCCGACGAGTTGGGCTTCACCCTGGCCGAGCACTATGCCGTGGGCATGGTGTTTCTCAATACCGATGCGGCCCTGGCCAAGGCCGCGCGCGGGCAGCTGGAGAAAGAGTTAACAGCTGAAGGCCTGGCAGTCCTGGGCTGGCGCAGCGTGCCCACCAACAAGGAAGCCTGCGGCGACGAGGCCCTGGCCAGCCTGCCGCTGATCGAGCAGATCTTCGTCAATGCCCCCGCGGGCATGACCGCCAAGCGCTTCGAACAACACCTTTATATCGCCCGCCGGCGTTGCGAAAAGGCCATCGACGCCCTTTCTGGCACACAAAAGGACGAGATGTTCTACATCCCCAGCCTGTCGTCACGGGTGATTTCCTACAAGGGCCTGGTGATGCCCGCGCACCTGCCGGAATTCTATGCCGACCTCAACGACGAGCGCATGGAGACCGCCATCGCCGTGTTCCACCAGCGCTTCTCCACCAATACCTGGCCGCAGTGGCGCCTGGCCCAGCCCTTCCGCTACCTCGCCCACAACGGCGAGATCAACACCGTGCAGGGTAACCGCAACTGGTCCGTGGCCCGTGGCCACAAGTTCGAGAGTCCCGAGATCCCCATGGCCGACGTGCGCCCGCTGGTCTCCATGAGCGGTTCCGACTCCAACAGCCTGGACAACATGTTGGAGGCCCTGCTGGCCGGGGGCATGGACATCTTCCGCGCCATGCGCCTGCTGGTGCCGCCGGCCTGGCAGAACGTCACCAACATGGACGCCGACCTGCGCGCCTTCTACGAATACAATTCCATGCACATGGAGCCCTGGGACGGCCCGGCCGGCATCGTCCTCACCGATGGCCGTTACGCCGCCTGTTCCACCGATCGCAACGGCCTGCGCCCCGCGCGCTGGGTGATCACCAGGGACCGCCACATCACCCTGGCCTCGGAGGTCGGCGTCTACGATTACCAGCCCGAGGACGTGGTGGCCAAGGGCCGGCTCAAGCCCGGGCAGATG
>Ga0256832_1000119_pt1 | contig 47118 bp, 46 predicted proteins | sample 134614metaG_FD_190534 | JGI IMG/M metagenome (GOLD analysis project Ga0256832, IMG submission 190534) | Hydrothermal vent microbial communities from Lau Basin, Pacific Ocean - 134-614 | ecosystem: Environmental > Aquatic > Marine > Hydrothermal vents | place: Pacific Ocean: Lau Basin | collected...
TTTTCCCGTGGGGTGATGAGGTGGCCACAGGCGGGGCAGCGGGAGCGCGGCGTACTGAGATTGAATGGTTCGCGGTCCGCTTCGTCGGGTGTGCCGCCCTGCAGTTCGTGGCACTGCAGACGCCACTCCCGCATCATCATCTCCGGCAGGCGGTGGATGACCACGTTGAGGAAGCTGCCGACGATCAGCCCCAGAATGGAGGCGGTGATCACCTGCAGCAGCGGGCTTCCTGCCAGCAGTTCCACGATTGTCATGGGCTTTCGTCAGGTTCCTCCGACCACGCTTCCCATCTGGAAGATGGGCATGTACATGGCCACCACCAGACCGCCGATCAGCACACCTAGGATGGCCATGATGATCGGCTCCATCAGGCTGCTCAGGGCATCGATGGCATCGTTGACCTGCTCCTCGAAGAAATCGGCCACCTTGGCCAGCATGCTGTCCAGCGAACCGGCCTCCTCGCCGATGGCGGTCATCTGGATCACCATGTTGGGGAACAGCTCGGTTTCCTGCATGGCGGTGTGCAGGGGCTGGCCGGTGGCCACCTGGTCCCGCATCTCCAGCACCGCCTTGGCGTAGACCACGTTGCCCACCGCGCCGGCCACCGACGACATCGCCTCCACCAGCGGTACGCCGGCTCCGAACATGGTGGAGAGGGTACGGGCGAAACGCGCCATGGCGCCCTTGGTAAAGATACCGCCAAAGACGGGCAGTCTCAACGACAACCGGCTCATTGCAGCCCGCAGGGCGGGGGATTTCTTGTAGGCACGGATGAACAGCCATACGGTGGCGACGACCCCCCCCAGGATGACCCAGCCCCATTGCTGCAGGAACTCCGACATGGCGATGACCACCCGCGTGGGCGCCGGCAGTTCGGCGCCGAAGCTGCCGAACAGCTCGGCGAATGCCGGAACCACGAAGATCATCAGGATCACCGTGATGATGATGGCGATGGAAATGACCGCAATGGGGTAGAACATCGCCTTCTTGATCTTGGATTTGATGCTCTCTATCCGCTCCTTGTAGTCGGCGATGTTCTTGAGCAGGATGTCCAGGGAGCCCGACTGTTCGCCCACGTTGATGAGGTTGCAGAACAGATCATCGAAATATTCCGGATATTTCCCCAGTGCAACGGCAAGGGGGGTGCCGCCCCCCACGTCGTTCTTGATGGCGGTGATGATCTCCCGCAGCAACGGTTTTTCCACCCCACCGGCTATGATATCCAGGGCGTTCACCAGTGGTACGCCGGAGTTGATCATGGTGGCCAGCTGGCGGCTGAATACCGCGATGTCACCCGCATTCGGTTTGTTGAACAGCTTGTCCAGCGCGGAGTTGGGTTTTTTCCTGACCTTGGTGGGAATGATCCCGCGGCGGCGCAGTTCCGCCTTGGCCTTGGCGCTGTCCGGGGCCTCGATGGTTCCGCTGCGCTTGTTGCCCTCCTTGTCTTTCCCCTGCCAGACGAAGTACTCGATTTTTGCGGTTTGTTCAGCCATCTTCTCTGCTCTTTATTCTTTGGTTACCCGGTTGACCTCTTCGAGGCTGGTCTCTCCCAGCATGACCTTCTTCAGGCCGGCGCCCCGCAGGTCGGGAATGTTCTCTTTCGCCGCCTGGTCGGCGATGGCCATGGCATCGGCCCCACTCATGATCAGGCGGCCCATCTCTTCCGATATCGGCATCATCTGGAATATTCCCAAGCGTCCCTTGTAGCCGCCGTTGCATTTGCTGCATCCCACGGGGCGGTAGACGGTGATATCTTCCAGCTGCTCCTCGGAGAAGCCCTCCTTGAGCAGCGCCTCTCGGGGCAGATCCTCGGGTTGCTTGCAGTGTTCGCAGAGCCGCCGCACCAGACGTTGGGCGATGATCAGGTTGATGGTGGAGGCGATGTTGTATGCTGCCACACCCATGTTCAGCAGGCGGGTGAGGGTCTTTGGTGCGTCGTTGGTGTGCAGGGTGGAGAGCACCAGATGTCCGGTCTGTGCCGCCTTGATGGCGATCTCCGCGGTTTCGAGGTCACGGATCTCACCCACCATGATGACGTCGGGATCCTGGCGCAGAAAGGCGCGCAAGGCGCTTGCAAAGGTGAGTCCGGTCTTGGTGTTGATGTTGACCTGGTTGATCCCCGGCATGTTGATTTCCGCCGGATCCTCAGCGGTACAGATGTTGGTATCCACTGTGTTGAGGATGTTCAGCGCCGTGTAGAGGGTGGCGGTCTTGCCGCTGCCGGTGGGGCCGGTGACCAGGATCATTCCGTTGGGTTGCCGGATGGCGTGGTTGAAAAGCTCTTTCTGATCCTCGTCGAAGCCCAGTGAGTCGATCCCCAGGTGGGAGGCCATGGGATCCAGCACACGCATTACCACCTTCTCGCCGAACAGGGTGGGGCAGGTGCTGACACGGAAGTCCACCGCCTGCTTCTTGGAAAGCTTGAGCTTGATACGTCCATCCTGTGGAATGCGCCGCTCGGAGACGTCGAGCTGGGCCATCACCTTGATGCGCGCCGCCAGACGGTTGCCCAGCTTCACCGGCGGATGGGCCACCTCCTGCAGGATGCCGTCGAGCCGCACCCGCACCCGGTAGCTGGTCTCATAGGGCTCGAAATGGATGTCCGACGCCCCCCGTTTGATGGCATCCAGCATGATCTTGTTGACGAAGCGTACCACCGGCGTGTCATTGATGTCCGCCTCGCTTTCCTGGACGTCTTGATCCGGTTCGGCCTCCGTCTCGAGTTCGGCCAGGTCGTCGTCCCCCAGATCTCCGAGGCTGTCTTCGGCGCTGTCCAGTGTCTTGCCGATGATCACCTGGAGGATGTCGTGGGGGGCCAGAACCGGCTCGATGTTCAGGCCGGTGTGGAACTTGATCTCGTCCAGCGCCTGCAGGTTGGTGGGATCGGAGACGGCGACGAACAGCCTCCCTCCCCGCTTGTACAGTGGCAGTACGTTGTGGCGCTGGATCAGATCCGGGCTGACCAGGCCGACCACCTCGCTCTCCAGCTCGATGGTGGTGATGTTGAACAGGGGGACCCCGAACTCCTGGGAGGCCGCCACGGCGATTCCGTACCCATCGAGTGTCTTGTCGGTCAGCAAGTGGGTGATATAGGAAACCCCGTTCTCTACCGACTCGAGATAGGTCGCCCGTGCCTTCTTCTCGTCCAGAACCCCGTTGGCCACCAGACGGCGTGCCAGGCCGCTGAGCGTAACGGTTCCGTTTTCCATTGCTGCGTTCATGTCCTTCTATGTCGGCTATGGGGCGGATTTCTTGAAGAGGGGGGGGTGCGGGGGGAACCCTTCGTCCTCCCCCGTGCAAAGGGGTGTTGCAGGGCTAGGGGCCTTTCAGGACGAGCTTGACGCTGCTGTCGGACTTCTTGGTCGCGGTGATCTTGTAGCTGGTCTTGATGTCCGAAGTGTCTCCCGCCTCGATGGTGTAATCGAACAGGTTGCTTCCCCCGGATCGGGGTTTCGGCGTCCAATCGAGTCCGCTGGCGGAGGTGTCGGTGGTGTACCGGCCGTTTTCCATATAGTACTCCTCCAGGGCCAGCTGAAGGCTGTTGAGATTGTTCCATCCTTCGGTGTTCTCCGCCGTCTTTATGTACCCGTTGTAGGCAGGAACCGCGATGGTGGTGACGATCGCCAGGATGGCGACCACGATCATCAGTTCGATGAGGGTAAAACCCCGTTGTCGCGGGTGTCTCTTCATGGTGGCTGCCTCTGCGTCAGTATGCGTGGTATGGGACTCCTCTCTCGAAGCCTCATATCGACAGGATGACGGACAGCCTTTAGCTGGTATTCACTCTTCGGCGTGCTCCTTGCTGCAATAGTAGCGCTTCCCTTTCCTGATCGCCTCTGCTTTGGGGATGTGCAGATCGCAGCGGGCACACTGGACCATGGTCCCGCGATCGCTGCTGTGGCGCGAGCGGGCCAGCCGTGCCCGCTCGCGGTAGCTCTTCACCATGCGGAACAGGAGCCAGAGTACGACGAAAGCGGCGATGATGCGAAAGACATTCATGGCGGGACTGGAATCTCGACTATTGAATTTTCTCCATTCGGCGGGTAGTGTGCCACACTTTCAGGTAGCAACAACAAGGAAAAAATCAGCATGTCTGCCCTTATCTGCGGTTCATTCGCCTACGATACCATCATGGTGTTTCACGACCGGTTTCGGAACCATATCCTGCCGGAACAGGTACATATCCTGAATGTCTCGTTTCTGGTTCCCGATATGCGCCGCGAGTTCGGGGGGTGCGCCGGCAATATCGCCTACAACCTGAAGCTGCTCGGGGGCGACCCCCTGCCGATGGCGACGGTGGGGGACGATTTCGGTCCCTACGCGGATTGGTTCACGCGCTGCGGTATCGAGCAGAAACATATCAAGGTGATTCCGGGTAACTTCACCGGCCAGGCCTTCATCACCACCGACATGGACGACAACCAGATCACCGCTTTTCATCCCGGAGCGATGAGCCATGCCCACGAGAACCGGGTGACCGACGCCGAGGGGGTGAGTATCGGCATCGTCTCTCCGGACGGGCGGGAGGGGATGATCGAACATGCGGCCCAGTTCGCCGAGGCGGGGATCCCTTTCATCTTCGATCCCGGCCAGGGGATGCCCATGTTCGATGGTGAAGAGCTGTTGCGGTTCGTGGAGCAGGCGAGCTGGGTGGCACTGAACGACTACGAGTCCCAGCTGCTGCAGGAGCGGACGGGAAAGAGCCTGGAAGAGCTCGCCGGCATGGTGCGGGCGATGATCGTGACCCGCGGGGCGGAGGGTTCCCGGATCTATGCCGACGGGAGCTGTATCGAGATCCCCACTGCCCGCATCGAGGCCGCGGTGGATCCCACCGGGTGCGGTGACGCCTATCGCGCCGGTCTGCTGTATGGCCTGGTCAACGATCTGGACTGGCCCACCACCGGCAGGGTGGCGGCGTTGATGGGGGCGTTGAAGATCGAGCATCACGGCACCCAGAACCACCGCTTCACCGTGGAGGAGTTCGGTGAGCGATTCCGGGAAAACTTCGGCTACTCGATGTTCTGATCCTCGACCGGATGTTTCGCCGGGTCGACGGGTGAAGCCCCCGGGCCGGCGGAGTGCGGAAATCAACGCCCATGGCGCGGCGCCCGGGCACATGCCCATACGTCGATGCGCGCCACTCCGGCCCTGCGCAAGGTACGAGCCATCTCCTCCACCGTATGGCCCGTGGTGATCACGTCGTCGAGGATGGCCACGTGCCTTGCCTTCAGCCGCCCGGTCACGGCAAAGGCGTTGCGCAGGTTGGTGTGGCGCTGTTTTGCGCTCAGCCCCGTCTGGGGGGCGGTGTCCACCACCCTACAGCAGCTGCGGGAGTCGATGGCGATGCCGAGTCTTTTTCCGATCGGGCGGGCCAGCTCGAGGGCCTGGTTGTAGCCCCGCTCGCGCAGCCGGGCGGGGTGTAAGGGCACCGGAATGATCAGCTCCGGCGGCTCGACGGAGCGGAGCCAGTGGGCCATCAGGTTCCCCAGCAGCCGGGCGTTGGCCAGTTTCTGGTGAAACTTGAGGCGGGTCAGTAGGTAATCCACCGGATGGCGATAGTGCAGGGGGGCCAGGCAGCGGTCGAAAGGGGGTGGTCGCTTCTGGCAATCGCCGCAAGGCCGGTTCGCGGCCCGTTCCGGCAAGGGAAGCGCGCAGCGCGGGCAGGAATACGGGTTGCGGGGGAGGAGGGCGAAGCAGCCGTCGCAGAGATCGCGGTCCCCCGGGCAGCTCTCCCCGCACAGGACACAATGCCCGGGATAGAGCAGTGACTGGATATTGTATGACCACTTGTTAACCATAGGCTGGATGCAAGTTGACAACTCCCGTCGGGCCGGTACCATGCGGGCAGGGTATCGTGATCTCGTGAGTCCAGCCAGTGAATCATTCCAAACAGAAGCAGTTGCGTCATGACTGGGAGCGGCAGGAGGTAGAGGCGCTGTTCGGGCTGCCGTTTCCCGAACTGCTGTATCGGGCCCAGACCATCCACCGCCTTTTTTCCGATCCCACCGCCGTCCAGGTCAGCAGCCTGCTGAATATCAAGAGCGGGGCCTGTGCCGAGGACTGCGCCTACTGCCCACAGAGTGCCTATCACGACACCGGCTTACCGGAGGAGGCGCTGCTGGAGGTGGAGCAGGTGGTGGAGGCGGCCCGTGCGGCACGGGCGGCCGGTGTCGGGCGTTTCTGCATGGGTGCTGCCTGGCGCAGTCCCTCCGACCGCGATCTGGAGCGGATCGAGGCGATGATTCGCGGAGTCAAGGCGCTGGGCATGGAGACCTGCATGACCCTCGGCATGCTCACCGCGGAGCAGGCCAGGCGGCTGAAAGCGGCTGGTCTCGATTATTACAATCACAATCTGGACACCTCGCCCGAGTTCTATGGGACGGTGATCACCACCCGCACCTACCAGGATCGACTGGAGACGCTGCACCATGTGCGGGAGGCGGGTATCAAGGTGTGTTGCGGCGGGATCCTCGGGATGGGGGAGGAACGCAAGGATCGTGTCGGCCTGTTGTTGCAGCTGGCCAACATGGATCCCCATCCGGAGAGTGTTCCCATCAATCTGCTGGTGCAGGTGGAGGGGACCCCGCTCGAAGAGGTGGAGCCGCTGGATCCGCTGGAGTTCGTGCGCACCGTGGCGGTGGCGCGGATCCTGATGCCTCGCTCACTGGTGAGACTCTCGGCCGGAAGGGAGGGGATGAGTGACGAGATGCAAGCGCTCTGTTTTCTGGCGGGGGCCAACTCCATATTCTATGGAGAGAAGTTGTTGACTACTCCCAACCGGGAGGTTGGCGCCGACGATCGGCTGTTTCATCGTCTCGGGATGCAGCGCATGACCGTGGAGGATGAGCCGGCGGAGACGACCACCGGGTCCGGGATCCATTATCGCGGCTGTCATCACGCATGACTCTGTTACAGATCGAAGAGGGGAAACATCATCAGGGACTTGGTCTCTGGCGGCTCGGCTTCCGCCCGTTCTTTCTAGGGGCCGGTGTGCTGGCGGTGCTTTTCATGGCGTTGTGGATGGTCATCTTTCCCCTTGGCGGCGATGTCACTCCCACCGGCTATGCCGCGCCTGTCTGGCACGCGCACGAGATGATCTTCGGTTATGCCGTGGCGGTGATAGCCGGCTTTCTGCTCACCGCGGTGAAAAACTGGACCAATGTCCAGACGGTTCACGGCCCGGCGTTGATGGGGGTGTTCCTGCTCTGGGTGGCGGCGCGGCTGGCGCCGTTCACCGGTCTCCCGGAGGTGGCTTTTCTGTTCGACATGCTGTTCCTGCTCTCCCTCTCGGCGGGGATACTGCATCCGGTGATCAAGGCGCGGAGCTGGAACCAGCTCGGGATCGTGGCCATCGTTCTGGCGCTGGCCGGCAGCAACCTCATCTTCTATCTGGGCTTGCTCGGGGTGATGCCCGGTGGAGGATGGCAGGGGTTGCATGCCGGGCTCTATCTCATCGTCGCCCTGATCCTGGTGGTGGGGCGGCGGGTGATCCCCTTTTTCATCGAACGGGGTTGTGATACCCCGGTGCGGCTGATCTACCGGGCCTGGCTGGATGTGGCCATCCTGGCCTGTTATCTGCTGTTCGCCGTAGTGGAGATCTTTGTCTCTTCCGTTACCTTGTCGGCGTTGCTGGCCGGGACACTGGTGATCCTCAACCTCGTTCGCCTGTGGGACTGGCATACCCCCGGGATCTGGCGCAAGCCGTTGCTGTGGGTGCTCTATGTGGCCTATCTATGGATCACCTTCGGCTTTCTGCTCAAGGTGGGAACTCTTCTGGGAGGACTCTCCCCCTCGCTCGCCGTGCATGCCTTCACCGTCGGAGGGATCGGTATGATGACGCTGGGGATGATGGCCCGGGTGTCACTCGGCCACACCGGCAGGAACGTCTTCGACCCCCCGAGGGTGGTGAACGGGATGTTCCTGTTGCTCGGCGCCGCTGCCGTCGTTCGGGTGCTGCTGCCGTTGCTCGACTTTAGACACTATACTCAGTGGGTCCTGCTGTCGCAGTGGCTTTGGATGGCTGCCTTTGCGCTGTTCGTCCTCGTCTATGCGCCGATCCTGGTCAAGCCCCGCATCGACGGCCGGTATGGGTGACACCGGATCCTGGGAAAGGGATCTGGGCGTCGCCCTTCACGAGCTGAAGGAGAAGGATCTGTACCGAACCCGGCGGGTGGGGAAGGGCCCCACGGGACGGTATGCGGTGGTGGAGGGAAGGCGCTGCCTCTCCTTCTGCAGTAACGACTATCTCGGTCTGGCCAATCATCCCGCAGTGGTGTCGGCCCTGCGCGCGGGGGCGGAGCGGTGGGGGGTCGGCAGCGGGGCCTCCCATCTCATCTCCGGGCACACCGCCGCCCACCACGCCCTGGAGGAGGAGCTGGCGGACTTTCTCGGTCGGGAGCGGGTTCTGCTCTTCTCCACGGGATACATGGCCAACCTCGGCGTGGTGACCGCGTTGTGCGGACGTCGCGACACGGTGCTGGAGGATCGTCTCAACCACGCTTCGCTGCTGGACGCCGCGCTGCTATCAGGGGCCCGGCTGCGGCGCTATCCCCATCGGGAGGTGGCGGCGGCACGGCGGCGGCTGGCGGCCGTTCGGGGTGGACGGGTGCTGCTGGTCACCGACGGCCTGTTCAGCATGGATGGTGATCTGGCGCCGTTGCCGCAACTGGCGGCGCTGGCACAGGAAGAGGATGCCTGGCTGATGGTGGATGACGCCCACGGCATCGGCGTGCTTGGCCGTGGCGGCAGAGGCTGTCTGGAGCGTTTCGGCCTCTCCCCCGCGGAGGTGCCGGTGCTGGTGGGTACCCTGGGCAAGGCGTTCGGGGTCTTCGGTGCCTTCGTGGCGGGAAGCGAAACGGTGGTCGAGACGCTCATTCAGCGCGCCCGCAGCTACATCTACACCACGGCGCTGCCGCCGGCGGTGGCGGAGGCGGCGCGGGCCGGTCTGGCACTGATCCGGGAGGAGCCCTGGCGACGGGAGCGGTTGCACACCCTGATTCGGCGCTTTCGTCGGGGTGCCCGTCAACTGGGGCAGGGACTGCTGCCCTCCGAGACCCCGATCCAGCCGCTGCCGGTGGGCGATTCCCGGCGTGTGCTGCGCATTGGTGAGGCGCTGCGGGAGAAGGGGATCTGGGTGGGTGCGATCCGGCCGCCCACCGTTCCCAGGGGGAGTGCCCGGTTGCGCATCACCCTGTCGGCGTGCCATACGGAGGAGGACGTGGACCGATTGCTCGATGCCCTGGAGCAGGTGGTGTGATGCTCCATACGGAATGCAGCGGTCACGGACCGGATCTGGTGATGCTGCACGGTTGGGGCATGCACTCCGCCATCTGGGGAGAGTGCGCCCGACGCCTGGCGAGACGGTTGCGGGTCACGCTGGTGGATCTGCCGGGACATGGCCGCAGCCGCTCTTGCGCCGCGATGGAGTCGCTCGCCTCATTGGTTGAAGCCATCGCCGAGGTGGCCCCGCCGCGGGCCATCTGGGTGGGCTGGTCCCTGGGGGGACTGGCGGCGTTACGGGCGGCGTTGGATCTCCCGCAACGGCTGGCCGGTCTGGTCCTGGTGGCCACCAATGCCAGTTTCGTGCAGCGCCCCGGCTGGCCCTGGGCGCAGAGCGAGGCGATTCTGGAGGGGTTTGCCGATGAGCTGGCCCGGGATCACCGGGGGGTGCTGCGGCGGTTCGTTGCCTTGCAGGTACGAGGCAGTGATGCGGAACGCCAGCAGTTACATATCCTGCGGGAGCGGCTGTTTCTCCATGAAACGCCCGACTCCGGGATGCTGGAAGCAGGTCTGCGCTTGCTGAAACAGAGCGATCTGCGCGCCGAACTCCCGTGTGTCGACCGGCCGGTGCTGCAGGTGGCCGGGGAGCGGGACCGACTGGTCCCCGTGGAGGCCGCCATCCGGCAGGCGGCGCTGTTGCCCGGCGGTGCTCTGGAGGTGTTGACCGGCGCCGGCCATGCCCCTTTCCTGTCCCATCCGGATCGGTTTTGCGAGGTGGTGGAAGCCTTCATCGATGAACGAATATCGTTTGGATAAGCAGCGGGTCCGGCGCTCGTTCGATCGGGCCGCGGCCCGTTACGACGAAGCGGCGGTGCTGCAACGGGAGGTGGCGGACCGCATGCTGGAACGCATGGAGCTGATTCGCCTGCGGCCGGAGCGCATCCTGGATATCGGGGCGGGAACGGGATATTGCACCCAGGCCTTGCGCGAGCGCTACCGCAAGGCGGAGATCGTTTCTGCGGATCTCTCCGAACAGATGGTCCGGCGGGCCGCGAGCCGGGGTCCCTTGTGGCAGCGCTGGAGGCGGCGGCAGCGGTTCCTGGTGGCCGACATGGAACGGCTCCCGCTGGCGGACGCCTCGCTGGATCTGGTGTTCTCCAACCTCACCCTGCAGTGGTGCAGCGAGCCGGCGCCGGTTTTCGCCGAATTGCGCCGGGTTCTCCGGCCGGGGGGATTGCTGATGTTCAGCACCTTCGGTCCGGATACCCTCATGGAATTGCGGCAGAGCTGGCAGGCCGCGGACAGCCATACCCACGTGAGCGCCTTTCCGGAGATGCATCATCTCGGGGATTTGCTGCTGGCTGAAGGGCTCGCCGATCCGGTGGTGGATACCGAGCGGTTCACCCTTACTTATCGGGAGGTGAAAGGGCTGATGCGGGATTTGAAAACCCTTGGTGCCCACAATGCCACTGCCGGCCGCCCTCGCGGCTTGACCGGCAGGGGGCGTTTCTCCCGGATGGTGGATGCGTATGAGCAGCACCGTCAGGGAGGGGTGCTTCCCGCAACCTATGAAGTGATTTACGGGCACGCCTGGAGACCCGGGGAGGAGCCGGAACCGGAAGGTGGGCCGGTCCATACCGTCTCCCTGGAGCGGCTGCGTTCGACCCTGCGGAGAGGAATGCAGTGAGGGGCCTGTTCGTCACGGGGACCGACACCGGGGTGGGGAAGACCCTGGTTGCGTGCGCGCTGCTGGCCGGTTTGCGGCGTGCCGGGCTTCGTACCGCGGCCATGAAACCGGTGGCGAGCGGGAGCGAGTGGACCTCCGCGGGACTGCGTAACGAAGACGCCACCCGGTTGGCCGCCCAGGCGGATTGCCACCTTCCCTATGAACTCCTCAATCCGTATGTGTTCCAGCCTCCTGTCGCTCCTCACATTGCGGCCCGGGAGGCAGGGATCCGGATGGAGATGGAGCACCTCCTCGCAGCATACCGCCGGATCGCGGCTGAGGGGGCGGATCTCTGTGTCGTGGAGGGGGCCGGTGGCTGGCTGGTGCCCTTGAATGAGGAGCAGACCCTGGCCGATCTGGCGGTCGAGCTGGATCTGCCGGTGGTGCTCGTGGTGGGAATGCGTCTCGGTTGCCTCAATCATGCGCTGCTCACCGCCGAGAGTATTCAGGCGCGGGGCGTGCGGCTGGTGGGGTGGGTAGCCAACCAGATCGAGCCGGATGTTTCCCGACTCGACGCCAATATCGAAACGCTTCGTCGGCGATTGCCGGCCAGGTTCCTGGGGTCGATAGGATACCGGCCCGACGGTTCAGCAGAGGAAGCAGCCGGGCTTCTGGACATCGGCATGCTGGAGCGGGATCTGGTTCGTCGATGGCCGGAGAACCATTGACGCCGCCGGGGAAGAATCGATCGACAACCTCGTCGTCACCGAGTTGTACTTTTTTTGTGTTATGTCAAATCCCCTACTTGTCATGGCATAAGACATTAACTAACATAGCGGGCGTATCACCAAAGAGATAGCTGGCGCCCGGAAAAGTTCCCCCATCCAGTGCATTTTTTGTCACAGGTGGTATACCTTTCAGGCGATCGGCGCCATTTTTGCAACGGAGGAGACTACTCGTGGAAACGACAGAGAAATATCATTTCGATGTCGTCAGATGGTTTACCATCATGGCGGTCGTCTATTTGGTCGTAGGTACCCTGGTGGGTGTCCTGATAGCCTCGCAACTGGCGTGGCCCGCTTTGAACTTCGACATACCCGAGCTGACTTTCGGCCGGTTGCGTCCCCTGCATACCAACGCGGTCATTTTCGCCTTCGGTGGTTGTGCCCTGATGGCGACGGCGTTCTATACCGTACAGCGTACCTGCGGGGTTCCCTTGTGGAGCAACAAGCTGGCGTGGTTCACCTTCTTCCTGTGGAACTTCATCATCGTCGCCGCGGTGATCACCCTGCCGCTGGGCCTGACCCAGGGCAAGGAGTATGCAGAGCTGGAGTGGCCGCTGGACATCCTGATCGCCATCGCCTGGCTCGCCTATTCCTTCAACTTCGTGATGACCATCGCCAACCGCAAGACCTCCCACATCTATGTGTCCAACTGGTTCTTCCTGGGCATGATGGTGATGATTACCTACCTGCACGTGGTGAACAGCCTGGCCATCCCCGTCAGCTGGTTCAACTCCTACTCCATCTTCTCCGGCGTGCAGGATGCGATGATTCAATGGTGGTGGGGGCACAACGCGGTGGGATACTATCTGACCGCCGGTTTCCTGGGGATCATGTACTACTTCGTGCCCAAGCAGGCCAACCGGCCGGTGTTCTCCTATCGGCTGTCGGTGATTCACTTCTGGGCGCTGATGTTCGGTTACGTCTGGCTGGGTGCCCACCATCTGCAGTACACCGCCCTGCCTGACTGGACCGGTTCGCTGGGTGCCGCTGTCTCCCTGGCGATGATCATCCCCTCCTGGGGTGGTGCCGTGAACGGCATGATGACCCTCTCCGGTGCGTGGGACAAGCTGCGTACCGACTATGTGCTGCGGTTCCTCATCATGTCTCTCGCCTTCTATGCCATGTCCACCTTCGAAGGCCCGGTCATGTCCTCCAAGACCGTCAATGCGCTGTCTCACTACACCGACTGGACCATCGGCCACGTGCATTCCGGTGCGCTGGGCTGGGTGGTGATGGTGGCGGCCGGCGCCATCTATCACATGGTCATGAAGCTGTGGAATACGGAGATGTACTCCGCCAAGCTGGTCAACCTGCACTTCTGGCTGGCCACCATCGGTGCCGTAATCTACATCGTCGCCATGTGGGTGTCCGGTATCATGCAGGGGTTGATGTGGCGCGACTACGACGCGTTCGGCACCCTGAGCTACACCTTCGCCGAGTCCGTCGCGGCGATGCACCCCTACTACGTGATGCGTGCCGTGGGCGGCGCGATCTATTGGCTGGGTGGCGCGGTCATGCTCTACAACATCATCATGACCATTCGCATGGCCAGTGCAACCCGCGCGGTCGGTGCACCGGCCAAGGCCTGAAGCGAAGAGGAGTAGAAATCAATGTCGAACCAAATCCATTCAACGAAACTTCAGGACAAGGTCGAGAGCAATGTGTTCGTCATGTTCGTCATGCTGGCGGTTCTGCTCTCGGTCGGCGGTCTGGTCGAGATCGTGCCCCTGTTCTACCTGAAAGGGACAATGGAGCACAACAAGCATCCCGAGATCGTCTGGCAACGTGAGCCGGGGGAGACACTGGCGGACTGGAAGCCGGGTGACGGCATCCGTCCCTATACCGCTCTTGAGCTGGCGGGGAGGGATATCTACATCCGCGAGGGATGCTACCTCTGTCACTCGCAGATGATCCGGCCCTTCCGTGACGAGAAAGAGCGTTATGGGCACTACTCGCTGGCCTCGGAATCGATGTACGACCATCCTTTCCAGTGGGGATCCAAGCGCACCGGCCCGGACCTCGCCCGAGTCGGAGGGAAATACTCGGACGAATGGCATCGTCAGCACCTGATAGCGCCTCGCTCGCTGGTTCCCGAGTCGGTGATGCCCAACTATCCCTGGTTGGCGACCAACATGCTGGATGGGGATTCGGTAGTGAGTATGGTGAAGGCGATGGCCACCCTTGGGGTGCCTTATACCGAGGATGACTATGGTGCCGACTTCAGCCGTGCTGCGGAGGAGGTCAAGGGCAAGACCGAGCTGGATGCGGTGGTTGCCTATCTGCAGGTACTGGGAACCATGGTGACCTTCGAGGAAGGGGTGGACTATCGTGAGTAGTCTTGCGGACTATTTCCACACCGATTGGGCGGCGATGACCGTAAATGACTGGATCGGCATGATCGTGACGGTCGTCGTTTCCATCCTGATGGTGATTGCCTATGTGTATGTGTTCCACCCGGCCAATCGGGAGTATCTGGAGACGAGGAAATATATTCCGCTGGACGACGAAGACCGTTTTGAGACGGAGGAAAAGAAATGAGTGACAAGAGCAATCCGTACAAGGTACCCACTACCGGGCATGTATGGGACGACAATCTCGCCGAGCTGCTCAACGAGCCGCCGAAATGGTGGATGATCGGCTTCTGGGCCAGTATCGCGATGGTGGTGATCTACTTTCTGGTCTATCCATCCATCCCGTTGGTGAACAGCCATTTCAAAGGGCTTACCGGCTGGACCTCCATCAAGGAGTACAAGGAGGATCTGCAGGCCATCGAGCAGGTCCGCGCCAAGTACGAAAACCGGCTGCAAGGCATGTCGGCAGCGGCCATACTGGCGGACGACGAGCTGACCGAGTACGTCGTCCGTTCAGCGAAGGTGCTCTTTGGTGACAAATGTGCCGCATGCCATGGTACCGGCGGGGCGGGTAACCCCAACTTCCCCGTCTTGGTGGATGACGATTGGCTGTATGGAGGCAAGATCGAGAACATCGTGCAAAGTATCACCAACGGCCGACGTGGCTTCATGCCTGCTCACGAAGGCAAGCTGAGCGACCAGGAGATTGCGGACCTTGCCAAGCATGTCAAGGCCTTGAGCGAGGGTGGCGAATATGCCCCGGGCAAGGAGCTTTACCTGGGTAAGGGCGGCTGCTTTGCTTGTCACGGGCAGGATGCCAAGGGCAACACCGCAATGGGCTCCGCCAACCTGACCGACGGGATATGGCGCTTCGCTCCTGGTACCGAAGAGTCCATCGCCTACACCATTCGTCACGGGGTCAACGATCCCAATGACCCGAAGACCAGAGACGCGGTGATGCCCAAATTTGGTGGCAAGCTGAGCGAGACCGATATCAACAAACTGGCGGTCTATGTCTACAAGCTTGGTGGCGGTCAGTAAGGTATCGGAAAGCTCTGATATCTGTTCTTGAGAGACCGTCGGAGCGTGGTTCGTTTGTTGAGATCCTCCGACGGTCGATCAACCTGATAAAAGAGGGGATAGACTTATGGACGCGGTAGTTATCGGTGCAATCCTGACGGTTGTGGGCTCTATCGTGGTACTAGCCGTTATCGGAGTGCGGATATTCAAGCAGATCAACAGTACGCACTCCGAAGATTAGATTGGGAGTGTCGAATCAGATTTTTAGTGGCAATTGATGGTAAAAGGGGGGAGATATCCTCCCTTTTTGCTCTTCCAGCTGGCTGTTTTTCTTTTTCCACTCTGTCTTTGTGGTTATCCTTTTTGCTTCCTTTTTATTCGTGATGCAGGTAATCCGAAATTGGTGCAGGAACAGGAAAACTCCTGTTTTCCTGTTATAAAACAATCTTTTGCACGCGGTTGGGCTGATTCCAACTGCTGATATGACAGCAAACATGGTATAATAGAAAAATTTTCCGACCAACGCATCCCTGTATCCGGTGACGCCTGTAGAAAGCAGCGGCGGAGTCCCCCCGGCCGCCATTATTGCGGATTTTTGTGGAACATTGAAACGACGGTGAGCAAATCACCTTTCGTGTAGTACGAGGAGCGGCATGAGCAACAGCGATCAATCCCTTCGAAACGCGACTCTTTCCGATCTCTACGAAGAGGCCGGACACTGGCATGTAAATACTGGAGGGGAGACCATCCACGCCAAGCGGATATCCGGGCGCTTTCGGCGCCTGAAGTGGATGACTTCTTCCATCTGGCTGCTCTTTTTCCTGCTTCCTTATCTGCGTTGGGAGGGGCGACAGGCCATCTTGTTCGACATTCCCCGTCGGCAGTTTCATGTATTCGGTCTTACGTTTCTTCCGCAAGATGTCTGGATGCTGGCTCTGGTACTGCTGTTTCTGGCCATCGTATTGATCGGCGTGACGGTAATTGCTGGACGGGTGTTCTGCGGTTATTTCTGCTTCCAGACTGCTTGGACCGATGTCTTCACCTGGATTGAAGACAAGCTGGAGGGGCCCCCGGCAAATCGGCGCAAGCTGGACAAGGCTCCATGGGATGCCACCAAGATCCGTATCAAGTTTACCAAGCATCTATTGTGGCTGTTGATAGCCGCTCTCACCGGCGTCACTTTCGCCGGCTGGTTCACCGATATCTACCAGCTCTGGATCGATTTTTTCACCCTTCAGGCGCATCCCGCGGCATGGGTGACGCTGGGATTGTTCATCGCAGGCACCTATATCCTGGCGGGTTTCATGCGGGAGCAGACCTGTTTCTGGCTTTGTCCGTACGCCCGCATCCAAGGGGTGATGTACGATCCGGAGACCATTCTTCCCACCTACGACGTCAAGCGGGGAGAGCCGCGGGGGAGATTGAAAAAGGGGGCATCGGTAACAGAGGACGAATTCGGTGACTGTGTGGACTGCAACCAGTGTGTCGCGGTATGTCCGACCGGTATCGACATCCGCAACGGTCAGCAAGAGGGTTGTATCACCTGCGGTCTCTGTATCGACGCGTGTGACCAGGTGATGGACAAGATCAAGCGTCCACGCGGACTCATCCGCTATGCATCGCTGGACGAGATCGAGGGGAAGCCCCGCATTCCGCTGTTCAAACGACCCAAGGTACTGGTGAGTATGGGGATCATGACGGTGGCTCTGGTGGGGATCATCTACGGGATCGCCAACATAGCCGGTATCGAGCTCAAGGTGCTGCATGACCGGCAGCCCCTGTTCGTACTGCAGAGTGATGGTTCCATCCAGAACAAATATCGGATCAAGGTGTTGAACAAGACCGACAAGGACATTCACGTCAGGGTGACGGTGGAGGGTCCCGATGGTCTGAAGGTCATAGGTGCCGAGAAACCCTTTCTGGCTCGCAACGGAGAGATATCTGCGCATACCATCTTCGTCAGGATTCCGCGAAAAAAGCTGAAGGAGGAGCGTATTCCGATCACCTTCGTGGTGGCTGCGGAAGAAAAGCCTGCCTTGACCACCAGTTACGAAAGCATGTTTTTTGGCCCAGCTCACTGATTCGGGACAGGAAAAGAGACCATGAGTGAACATTTGGAAAGACGTTTTTCCCAGAGCAACAAACGGGCGTGGAGAAACCCTTGGGTGATCGGATGGATGACCCTGTTGGGTGTGGTGCTGCTTGCCAACATCGGGATGATTACACTGGCGTTCGTCACCAGTCCCGGGCTGGTGGACAAGGACTATTACGAGCACGGACGCGAATTCGAACGTAACCGCCTCAAGCGAATGGCGGTGCGCAATGCACTTGGTTGGACGGCGCATCTGGATATGCCGGAGAAGAATCAACAGGGTGTTCCCGCCATTTACCGGTTCAGCGTGGTGGACAGGGAGGGGATTCCCGTGGACCATCTGGATGCCCGTATCAACACCTATCGTCCGTCGGATGCCGAGGCGGATTTTTCCGTGCCACTGGAACGTTATGCACCGGGGATGTATCAGGCCGAGCTGAAATTTCCGCTGAAGGGGCATTGGGAAATCACCGTTACCGTGCAGCACGAAGGGGAAAGTTACGACTTCATCAAGCGGCGTATCTTTGTTCTCGGGAGTTGACTTTCGACGCGATGCGTAGCGTGTCGCCCGTTCCGGGGCAGGCGTTTGATACCGCGCGGCTGAGGGTGCCGAAGCATGACGGAGAGAGGTGATTTGGCGCAACGCGGCGCGTTGGATGCCGCGAAGAAGCGGCCTGATCCTGTCCGTGAGGGGACACCTCCCCTGGGGGGAAACGATACCGCGGAAACCTGCTTCCATTGCGGCCTGCCGCTATCCCCTACAGAACGGTTCGAAGCAGAAGTGGATGGGCAACTTCGGCGGTTCTGCTGTTTTGGTTGTCAGTCCGTCTGCAAGATGATCTACGAGTCCGGTCTGGAGGGGTTCTATCAACGCACCCCGGAGGGAACACGGCTCGCCCCGCCCCCCGAGCTGCCGGAAAACCTGTCGTTCTACGACCTGGACGAGATCCAGGAGGAGTACGTTACCCGGCACGGTGAACAACGGGAGATCGACCTGTTGGTGGAGGGGATCCATTGTGCCGCCTGTGTCTGGTTGATTGAACGGGGGATGGAGCGACTGCCCGGCGTGACGGCCGCCAACGTCAACCTCTCCGGCAGACGTCTGCATCTCCGTTGGGACAATACCCGCGTGCAGCTCTCCAGGATCCTGGCGAAGCTGGGGGAGATCGGCTATGCGGCGGTGCCGTTTGATCCCGATGCGGCGGAAGGGCGGCTGAAGAAGCAGAACCGGGCCTTCCTGTTCCGCATCGCCTTCGCCGGTTTCACCATGATGAACATGCTGTGGATCTCCATTGCACTCTATACGGGTGCCGATGAAGGGGAGTTTCGCACACTGTTCTACTGGGTCGGCATGGCGCTTGCCACACCGACACTGCTCTACTCCGGGTTTCCTTTTCTCAAGGGGGCGTGGACCGGGCTCCGGCGTGCTCACATGACCATGGATGTCCCCATCGCCATCGGGGCGAGCGCCACCTATCTCTACTCTTCCTACTCCACCATCTTCAATCCCTTGCAGGGGCATGTCTATTTCGACACGGTGGTCAACCTCATCTTCGTGCTGTTGGTGGGACGGTTCCTGGAATCCACCTCCAAGCGACATGCCGTGGCGGCCACGCAGCGGCTGATGGACCTCCAGCCGAGGGTTGCGACCCTGCTGAAGGAGGGGACGGAGCAGACCGTGCCGGTGAAGGCTCTCAAAGCCGGCGATCGGATTCTCGTCAAAGCGGGGGAACAGATTCCCGCCGACGGCACCATTACTGAAGGGCGCAGCAGTGTCAACGAAGCGATGCTCACCGGTGAGTCCAGGCCGGTGGAAAAGGGCGAGGGCGATGCTGTCTCCGCCGGTACCCTGAACATCGGCAGCGCCCTCCAGGTCGAGGTGACCGGTGTCCTGAAGGATACCACCCTTGGTCGGATCATCCATCTGGTAGAGGAGGCACAGGCTTCCAAGGCACCCATCCAGCGGATCGCGGACCGTATCGTGCCCTGGTTCGTGACCATCACCCTGCTGTTGTCGGCGGTGACCCTCGCCATCTGGTGGAACAGCGGTTTCGAGAAGGCGTTGATGGCCTCGGTATCCGTTCTCATCATCACCTGTCCCTGCGCCTTCGGGATGGCGACCCCCATGGCCATTGCGGTTGCGTCCGGTCTGGGGGCGCGCCATGGAATCCTGATCAAGAACGGTGAGGTGTTGGAGACCCTGTCTGGAATCACCCATTTCATATTCGACAAGACCGGAACCCTTACCGAGGGGCGGATGAAAGTCCAGGAGATGCATCTTGCCGAAGGGGTGGACGCAAGGGAGATTCTGCGGTTGGCGGCGACGGCGGAGAGCCGTTCCGAACACATCATCGCCCAGGCCATCGTGAGCGAGGCCCGGGAGCAGGGGACAGAGGTGGATTCCAGCACGTTGGATCATTTCGAGAACCGATCCGGATTCGGAATCGGGGCGGAGATGGAAGGAAGGAAGATCCTGCTGGGGAGCCGGGCCTGGCTGGAACTCAATGGCGTTCCGGTGGAGAAGGCATTCATCGAAATGACCCAGCGGCTCGAGGCCCAGGGGGTGACCTGTGTCTACATGGCGATGGATGGGCGGGAGGTGGCCCTGTTCGCGGTGGCCGACCAGTTGCGCCCCTCCGCCGCCCCTCTGCTGGAGTCGCTGCGCAGACAGGGGATGCGGCTGACCCTGCTCAGCGGTGACAGCCAACCGGTGGCCGAGGCGGTGGCGGAGCGTCTGGGGGGAATGGAGGTGATCGCCGAGGTGCTCCCCGATGACAAGGATCGCGTCATCCGGCGGTTTCAGGAAAGCGGGGTGAAGGTGGCGATGGTGGGCGACGGCATCAACGATGCACCGGCCTTGATCCGGGCCGATGTGGGAATCTCGCTGGGATCCGGGACCGATGCCTCCATGGAGAGTTCGGACATCGTCTTGATGAGCGACGAGTTGAACAAGGTGGAGCAGGCGGTGGCGTTGTCGCGCCGGACCTTGCGCACCATTCGTCAGAATATTGGTATCTCTTTGGTCTACAATAGTGTGATGGTGCCATTGGCCATGATGGCCTATGTCACCCCTCTGGTGGCGGCGATTGCCATGCCCATCAGCTCCCTGCTGGTGATTGGAAACTCGGCGCGGATTCGCACCCAATTTACTCGATGAGACATGGGCGATTGAACGATGGAAGTAATCTATTCACTGATTCCCGGCATGCTGTTCATGGGGCTTGGCATGGTGGTGCTCCTGATCTGGGCCATCAGGCGGGGGCAATATGACGATCTGGAGGGAGATGGAAACCGCCTTCTGATGGACGACGATGATCCCCTGCTGCCAGCGGATATGCGCAAGCGCAACAAGAAGGATGGCCGGCACTGGCCCGATGCTGAAGATGACTGAGTCGTTGCTGTTTCATCTGCTGTGCCGGGGTGGCTACTCCACGAATTGCCAGGATTTGAAGTAGCCGGGTGATTATATCCTGGGGAGAAACATGGACGAGGAGCGCACGGTTCCGGTCGTGATGGCCTTCTCCGGCAGCGATCCCACCGGAGGGGCCGGTATTTTGGCCGATGGCGAGGCGGTGGCGGCCGTCGGTGCGCGGCTGGCGCCGGTGATCACCACCTTGACGGTGCAGGACACTGCTCGGGTGTTTTCCTGCGAGCCGGTTGCGGGCGTGCGGGTGGTGGAGCAGGCGCGTGCCGTGCTGGAAGATATGCCGGTCTCGGTGTTCAAGCTGGGTATGCTTGGCAGTGTGGAGAACGTGGAGGTGATCCACACCCTGCTCAAGGACTACCCCGATATCCCGGTGGTGCTCGACCCGGTATTGATCTCGGGGGATGGCAGTGAACTGGCTGACGAGGAGCTGCGAGAGGCGATGATCTCCCTGCTCTTTCCGCTCACCACCCTGGTGACGCCGAACAGCCATGAAGCGCGCATACTGGCGCCCGAGGCGGACAGCCTGGATGCCTGTGCCGAGGAGTTGGAGGGGTACGGTTGCGAGTTCGTGCTCATCACCGGAACCCACGAGGCCACACCCGAGGTGGTCAATACCTTGTATGGAAATCACCGCAGGCTGGAAAGCTGGAGCTGGCAACGCCTGCAGAATGACTACCACGGTTCGGGGTGTACCCTGGCTTCCGCCATCGCCGGTTTGCTGGCCCACGGCAGGGAGATCTTCGGTGCAGTCCAGGAGGCGCAGGAGTACACTTGGCAGGCGTTGCGCCACGGCCATCGGGCGGGAATGGGACAGTACCTGCCCAACCGCTTCTACTGGGTGAAACCGTGAGTGACCACTCGATTCGCGGGTTGTACGTGATCACGGCGCGGCGGGAATGGGACCGCCGTGACATCGTCGCCTGTGTGAGGTTGGCCATCGATGGTGGTGCCCGTGTGGTCCAGTATCGGGACAAATCGTCCGATTCCTTGCGGCGGCTGGAAGAGGCGACTGCGCTGGCCAGAGTGTGCCGGGAGCGGAACGTTCCCCTCATCATCAACGACGATCCGGAGCTGGCCCACAACTGCGGCGCCGACGGCGTCCATCTGGGCAAGGAGGACCACTCCATCAGAGAGGCGCGGGCGCTGCTCGGACCGGCGGCCCTGATCGGGGTCTCCTGTTATGATCACCTCGAACGCGCCAGACGGGCGGAAGCCGCGGGTTGTGACTACGTCGCATTTGGCAGCTTCTTCCCTTCCCGTACCAAACCCGACGCGGTGCGAGCCCCGCTGGAGCTGCTGCAGCGGGCCAGGGAGGCGCTGCGTGTTCCCATAGTTGCCATCGGCGGTATTTCTCCGGAAAATGGCAGGCGGTTGATCGAGGCGGGAGCGGATGCACTGGCGGTAGTGGAAGGGGTGTTCGGCAAGGAGGACATCCTTGCCGCAGCGCAGCGTTACGCAAGGCTGTTTCGGGATGGATGAATGAGGGCTCTGGCACTCCTCGCTGCTTTCCGGTGACCACCTTTGCCGGGAAAATATCAGAAAAAATAGCTTAGGGAAACGACTATGCACCACTCACACGAACTGTTCGAACAGGCTCAGCGACACATCCCCGGCGGAGTGAACTCTCCGGTGCGGGCGTTCCGGGGGGTCGGGGGCGAGCCAATCTTCTTCCGCAAGGGAGAGGGCGCCTATCTCTACGCGGAGGATGGTACGCGCTACATCGATTATGTCGGTTCCTGGGGCCCGATGATCGCGGGCCATGCGCACCCGGATGTCATCGAGGCGGTGGTCAGTACGGCCCGTAACGGCCTCAGTTTCGGTGCCCCTACGGTACTGGAGACCCGCATGGCGGATCGGGTATGCGAGCTGGTGCCCTCTCTGGATCTGGTGCGCATGGTCAACTCGGGTACCGAGGCCACCATGAGCGCCATTCGTCTGGCGCGTGGCTTTACCGGACGTGACAAGATCGTCAAGTTCGAGGGGTGTTACCATGGCCACTCCGATTCCCTGCTGGTGAAGGCAGGTTCCGGAGCGTTGACGCTGGGTGTTCCCAGTTCTCCGGGAGTACCCGCGGCGCTGGCCGAGCACACCTTGACCCTGCCATACAACGATCTGGCGGCGGTGTGCGATGCCTTTGCCAAGGTGGGCGGACAGATCGCCTGTATCATCGTCGAGCCGGTGGCCGGCAACATGAACTGTATTCCGCCGGTGGAAGGGTTCCTGGAAGGGTTGCGGGACATTTGCGACGAGTATGAGAGCGTTCTCATCTTCGACGAGGTGATGACCGGTTTCCGGGTCGCCCTCGGTGGTGCCCAGTCCCATTATGCGGTGGAGCCGGACCTCACCACACTGGGCAAGGTGATTGGGGGAGGTATGCCGGTGGGCGCCTTTGGTGGCAAGCGGGAGATCATGGAGCAGATCGCTCCGCTGGGACCGATCTACCAGGCCGGTACGTTGTCGGGTAACCCGGTGGCGATGGCGGCAGGACTCGCCACCCTGGAGATTGTCAGCCGGCCCGGATTCTACGAAGAACTGACCCGGAAGACGGAACACTTGGTCGGCGGCATCCTGGAGGAGGCTCGCAAGGCGAGGGTACCCATGACCGCCAACAGCGTCGGCGGTATGTTCGGCCTCTTCTTCACCGAGGAAGAGAGTGTCAGCAGTTACACCCAGGTGGTGGAGTTCTGTGACGTGGACCGGTTCAAACTGTTCTTCCACGGCATGCTGAACGAAGGGATCTATCTGGCACCCTCGGCCTTCGAGGCGGGGTTCGTCTCCGGCGCACACAGTGACGAGGATATCGATGCGACCATCGCCGCCGCGGGCCGGGTGCTGGCAACCCTTTGACGCTTCTGGCATCATTCCCATTCCGGGGCCGATGGGTACCGGAACGGGGCCGTTCCTTTCAATGGAGAAGTCATGAACAAGAAGATTCTGTTTGCTGCCGGCTCGATGCTGGCACTGCTCTCGACGGCCGCTACCGCCGCGGAGTTCAGCCTGAGCAAGGTCTATCCTTCCTGGTTTTCCTACAGCTACGCCGAGCTGGAATATGTGGACATGGACGAGGGCTTCAGCGGTCTCTCCGCCGGGATCTCCTTCGATGTCAAGCCGAACTGGAACGTGATCGGGGAATATCTTTCCACCAGCAGCTCGAAAAATGGCTTCGATCTCGACTATCGGGTGATTGCGGTCGGGGGCGGGTACCACTATCAGCTCAAGAATCTGGAGAAGAGCGATCTCATGTTTCATGCCGCTCTGCTGCAGGGAAAGAGTGAGTGGGTGGTGGGTAACCACAAGGCCGACGACAAGGACAGCGGACTTCGCCTGGGGGCGCGGTTGCGTTTCGAGCCCCAGCGCAATCTCGAGGTGAATGCCGATCTCAGCTACAACAGCCTGTTCGACAACGATTTGACCTTTACCCCGGCCGTGTTGTACAGCGTCAACTCGCAGTTGGCAGTGAAAGCGGCCTTCGAGTTCGGTGATCGAGACATGCTCTCCATCGGAGTCAGATATTACATCCGCTGATTCCCTCGAGTCGGAGCATGCACCACAGAGCGGGAAACCGTTTCATCGATGAAAGGCGGAGGTTCTCCGCCTTTTCCCTTCGCCTCATCATCTTCCTCTTCGTCCCGCTGGCCGCCTGGGCTGAGAGACCGCCGGCAGCGGCCATCGCCAGCGCCCATCCCCTCGCCACGGAGGCCGGTTTCGAGATCCTTGCTGCGGGAGGCAATGCCTTCGACGCGGTGGTGGCGGCCGGTGATCCCCGAGGGAACGGGCGCGCAGAGGCGCACTGAGTCCGTTTTCCCGAGCCCCTTTCCCGTGGTCGGTTGCGTGAAACGGCGATCTTGCAGGTAGAATTCACGCATGGACGCCGCCGCCTTTCTTGAAACTGTCACCCGATGGATAGCCGATCATCCCGATTTGGCGGGCTGGGTGGTATTCCTCATCGCCGCGGGAGAGTCACTGGCCGTGGTGGGGTTGTTCGTGCCGGGCGCCGTGTTGATGTTCGTGATCGGCGCGCTGGTGGGGAGCGGGGTGATGGCGCTGTGGCCCACGTTGGCCTGGGCGGTTGCCGGTGCGGTGGTGGGCGATGGCATCAGCTACTGGCTGGGGCGCTATTATCACGATCGATTGCGACTCATCTGGCCATTCACCCGTCACCCCGCGTTGATCGAGAAAGGGGAGGTGTTCTTCCGGCGCCACGGCGGGAAAGGGGTCCTGTTCGGGCGCTTTGTGGGGCCGGTTCGCCCCATCATTCCGGTGGTGGCCGGGATGATGGACATGCCGGCGTGGCGATTCAGTCTGATCAACGTCTTCTCCGCGTTGCTCTGGGCGCCTGCCTATATCCTGCCCGGTGTGGTGTTCAGCAGTTCGTTGAGCATGGCGACCGAGGTGGCCGGACGGCTGGCCATCCTGATGCTGTTGCTGTTTTCCGTAGTGCTGGTCACCCTTTGGTTGATACGGCGGGTATTCTGGTTGTTGCAGCCACGCGCCAACCCGGTGATCGGGGGCATACTGCGCTGGAGCCGCCGCCATCCCTTCGTGGGGCAGATCGCCGAAGCGCTGCTGGACCCGGAGCATCCCGAGGCCCGGGGCCTGGCGGTTCTCTCTGCGACGCTCTTTCTGGCGGTGACCCTCTCGGTTCTGCTGATCACCGCACTCCAGGAGAGCCGGCTGCTGGGCAATCTGGATCTGCTGATTTTCAACGCATTGCAGACCCTTCGTACCCCCTGGGCCGACCAGGTCATGGTGTTCGTCACCTGGTTCGGAGACCGGGCGGTGGTAGCGCTGCTGCTGGCGGTGATCACGCTCTGGCTTGCCTGGTCGGGGGCGTGGCGGGTGATTTTCCATCTGTTGGCCGCGGCCCTCTGCTCCGAGGCGATGGTCCTGGTCCTCAAGATGGTGAGTGCCATCGAGCGGCCCGTGCCCCTCTCTGCCTCGGGGATCGACCTGTTCTCGTTCCCCAGCGAGCACACTGCGTTGGCCACTACGGTATATGGCATGCTGGCGATCATCGCAGCAGGGGCGCTTCCCGTCGTGTGGCGCTGGTTGCCCTACGCCCTGGCCGGCGCCCTGGCGGCGCTGATTGGATTCTCCCGTCTGTATCTGGGCGCGCAGTGGTTCTCCGATGTGCTGGGTGGGTTCGGCGTGGGGGTGATGTGGGCCGCGTTGGTGGGGATCGCCTATCGGCGTCATGTGCAGCCGGAGGTGGCCGGGAGCAAGAGGCGTCGGGTGGGGGCTGCACGGCTCGCCCTGGTTACGGTTACGGGACTGGTGGTAGCGGCCGTTTGGGGGGAGTTCCGGTTCGACCGTGAGCTGGCCCGCTACGAACCGGTCACCGTCTCCCGCCCGCTTGACATGGCATTCTGGTGGGAACAGGGATGGAGGGAATTGCCAGCCTACCGGGCCGATTTTCGTGGCCTGCGGGATCACCCCCTCACGGTTCAGTGGGCGGGTTCGCTGGGGGTGATCCGGGAACGGCTCTCCAGTACGGGGTGGCGGTCCCCACCCCCTCTGGATCTCCCGCACGCACTGCGTATGCTGGCGTCACGGGAGGATCCCCTGGCTCTGCCGGTGCTGCCCCAGGTCAACGGCGGCCGTCACGAGGCGTTACGGCTGGTGCAGCCGTTGGAGGAGGAGCGTTTGCTGGTGCTCAGGTTATGGGCCACCGATCGGATACTGACTCCGGGTGACGTTCCGTTGTGGCAGGGGAATGTGAGCTATCTTCGTTTTTCTCGACTCGCCGGCCTGTTTACCGTCGGTCGTACCGAAGTGGATTTCTCCGGACCCTTGAACCTCTTCACCGAAGAGGCGGCGGCGATGCCAGGGGTGCTTTCCAGGCGGGTCCACCGGCAGGTGCCGGTGAACGGTGTGTTGAACTGGGATGGAGAGGTCATTCTGCTCCGGTTCGCCGGATCCCCATCTTCTTCAGCAACGCATGGAGGTGTTCCAGGCGCTCCAGGGGATCGTTGAGCTGCAACAACTGCTGTTTCTGCCCGAGCGAGAGGGGCAGCAGCTCGGCCAGACGGCAACCCACCCAACCGGCATCCTCGAAGTGGAAAGGGGGTTTGTTGTAAGGAAGCCCCAGTTGTTCCAGCAGATGGCCGAGCAGCTCCCGGGCGTGGTGGCAGTGCTCGGGGACGGGCAGGCGGCGCTCCGAGGGAAGCAGCTCTACTTGTGCCCGGATCAGCTGGTTGGGCAGTGTCCGGCTGGAGAGGATGCGGAAGCGTTGCTCTCCTCGCACGGTGATCCCCAGCATGCCGTTGGGCAACTGCTGCCAGTAGCTGATGCTGCCCAGTGTACCTATCTCCTGGAAGGTGGCGGCCCTGCCCGTTTCGGATCCCTCCCGGATCAGGCTGATACCGAACCGGCCCCCTGTCTTGAGACATTCGCTGATCATCTCCAGATAGCGGGGTTCGAAGATGCGCAACGGCATGGCGCCCCCAGGAAACAGGACGGTTCTCAATGGAAACAGCGGAATCTCCACTATTCTGTCGGTTCCGTTTTCGTCTCGCATCTGCTCGGAGGCCCTCGCCCGGCTCGAATGTTTCACCCGTTTTCCCTCCCTTCTTTCTCGAGGCCCCAGCGGGGAACCAGCCGGTGAGGGACTCCCAGATGATCGAGAATGCGTGCCACCACATGGTCCACCAGCGCCTCCACGCTCTCCGGCCGGTGATAGAAGCCGGGATTGGCCGGAAGAATGGTCACCCCCAGGCGCGCCAGCTTGAGCATGTTCTCGAGATGGATAGCCGAGAAAGGGGTCTCTCGCGGAACCAGCACCAGGCGGCGCCGTTCCTTGATGACCACATCCGCAGCCCGTTCGATGAGATTGTCGCTGGCGCCCTGGGCGATGGCCGAGAGGGTCCCCATGGAGCAGGGGCAGACCACCATGGCGCGCGGAGGGCTTGAGCCGCTGGCCACCGGTGCGGCCCACTGTTTCTGCCCGAATACCCGCAAATGTCTCGGGTTGGTGGAGAATCGCCGGCTGAGGAAGCGGCCGATCTCTTCCGGTGTGGGCGGCAGCCGGAGCTCCATCTCGGTGTTCATCACCACCTGCGCAGCACTGGAGATGAGCAGGAAGAGATCCTGTTCGGCACGCAGCAGCAGCTCCAGCAGCCGAAGTGCGTAGGGAGCGCCCGAGGCACCGGTGATGGCTACGCAGAGCGGGGCGGCGTTGTCACCGTTCATGATTCGGATGCGTTCCCACGGACATTTGCATGGTTGCTCAACGCATCTTGGAGCTTGTCGTGAACGTTGCCAAACGCCCCGTTGCTCATGATCACGACATGATCGCCATGTCTGACGATGTGAGCCACGGAGTCAACCATTTCATCAATATTATCATAAACTACAGCGTTTTCCCCCAGTGTGTGGGCGAGCTGGTCCAGCTCCCACGGCAGATCCGCCGGCCGATACAGCAATACCCGATCGGCGATGGCCAGTGCCGGTGCCAGTTTCTCCCGGTGTACGCCCATGCGCATGGTGTTGGAGCGGGGTTCCAGCAGGGCGATGATGCGTCCCTGCCGGGAGTGGGCCCGCAATCCATTCAGGGTAGTGGCGATGGCGGTGGGGTGGTGGGCGAAGTCGTCATAGATGGTGATGCCATCGATGCGGGCGCGCACCTCCATACGCCGTTTCACGTTGCGAAACCGGCTCAGCGCCTCGGTCGCCTGCCGGGGCGGGACGCCCGCATGGCGCGCCGCGGCGATGGCCGCGAGGGCGTTGTTCACGTTGTGTTCCCCCATCAGTTCCCAAACCACTTCACCTTGCAGGGTGGAGTGACAGCTGACCTCGAATCGGGTGCCATCTCCGCTTCGGTCGGATACGCTCCAGTCCGCTTCCTTCTGTGCGGAAAAGGTCTCGCAGGGGGTCCAGCATCCCAGCGCCAGTATCTCCTGCACGACTTCGTCGGCCGCGGGTATCAGCAGCAGGCCATTGCCGGGCACCGTTCTCACCAGATGGTGAAATTGCTGCTGGATCGCCGCCAGGTCGGGAAAGATGTCGGCGTGATCGAACTCGACATTGTTGATGATGAGTGTCCGTGGGCGGTAGTGGACGAATTTGGAGCGCTTGTCGAAGAAGGCGGTGTCGTACTCGTCCGCCTCGATGACGAAGAAAGGGGAGTCACCCAGCCGTGCACTGACGCCGAAATTCTGCGGGATGCCTCCGATCAGGAATCCCGGAGTGAGACCGGCCTGCTCCAGTATCCAGGCCAGCATGCTCGAGGTGGTGGTCTTGCCGTGGGTTCCGGAGACCGCCAGCACCCACCGTCCCTGCAACACCTGTTCGGACAGCCACTGGGGACCGGAGGTATAGGGAATCCCCCTCTCCAGGACCGCTTCCACCAGCGGATTTCCCCGTGACAGGGCATTTCCGATCACGACCAGGTCCGGTTCCATCCGGAGATGTTTGGGGTCATAGCCCTCGAAGAGCCGGATCCCCTGTTCCCGAAGCTGGGTGCTCATGGGGGGATAGACATTGGCGTCGCAGCCGCTTACCTCATGACCGAGCTCCCGCGCCAGCAGCGCCAGCCCTCCCATGAAGGTACCGCAGATCCCAGCGATGTGTATGTGCATGCGGGTTTCCACCATCCGTTGCCAGATCGATCCCTACACCTTAGCGATACTTTGCCGGAAAGTGAATATGCTCTGGTGCGAAGGGGTTGGATCCACCGGATTCCGGTTTTGCAGGCTCCTGGACGGAGATTCCAGCGATGTCTCGTTCTTTGTCGCAGTACGGGATATTGACGCCTCGATGAAAAATGGCGTCCGAAGATGACGGCTTCTTGACGATCGCTCAAGGAAAGAATCGGTCTCTACATGATAGAATATTGACGCATTTGATTGCGCTTGATAATGTTCTAAATTAGGACTATAAGGTACTATGCGAGAGATGAGCAGCAACCGGAAAAAGGTGATCGATACCGCCCAGCGCCTGATGCGCCGATACGGATACAAGGGAACAGGAATCAGGGAGATCCTGGAGGAGAGTCGGGTTTCGCGAAGCAATTTCTATTACCACTTCGCCTCCAAGCGTCAATTGGCCGAGGCGGTCATTGCGGCATGGAAAGAGAATCTGCAACAGGTATTTGTCTCGATCCGCGAACGGGAACCGGGCGCCCGACAGAGTATCGAGCTCTTCGTGCAGACGTTCATCGATACGCAGATGGACGATGCATTCGCGGTGTGTCCCTTCGGGCGACTCGCTCTGGAGCTGGGAGAGTCGGAGCCCGAACTGCACGAGCTCATCAATGGGGTGTTCGATGAGTTTCACAGAGAGGTGGCCCGATTGATTCAACAGGGAATCGACAACGGAGAATTCAAGCAGAGTACCGATGCGGAGGTTCTGGCCAATGCGCTGCTGGTGGCGATTCAGGGGGGCATCGTGCTGAGCCACGCGCAGGGACATGCTAAAGCGATGATGATGAGTTGTCGCTATATTCTGGATAACGCTTGAGAGCTTTTGTGGCGGGGTCGGCTGGTCGAGCCTCTGCTCGACGTCGCCTGCCCGGCTGTCGTCCATCGTAACAAGGGGGGAATGTTCGTGGAAAACATGCAAACACCTTTTTCCGAGGAAGATCTGAATTCCGCACAGGTCAGGGAAAATCTGGAGTTTTTGTCGGATCTGGAGAAACGGGTCCAGTCGCACGGCGTTTTCGACCATCCGGTATTGGTCGGCATGGCGGAAGGTCGATACAACCAGGAGTTCGTAAAGTTCTTCCTCAGCCAGTTTTCCCTGCATGTGCGGGTGTTCACGGCGGCCCTTTCCGCACTGCTCGGGAGGGCGCCCGACTTCAAGAGCCGCTTCGTCCTGTTCGACAATCTGTACGAGGAGATGGGTCGGGGAGACTTCCGCAAAGGCCATTTCATGCTCTACATGAGCATGCTGGAATCTCTCGGGGTTACTGAAAAAGAGCTCGAGTCGATGCCGCCACTCTGCTCCATCACTCTGCTGAATGACGGACTGTTCTACGCCGTCACCCAGAGACCATTCAACGTGGGGCTGGCGTGGCTGGGCCTGGGGGGCGAACTTACCATCCCCAACAATTTCCCATACATGGTTCAGGCGCTGAAGAACCTCTACTCCGACACCAATGTGGATTGGGGGTTTTTCGATCGGCACGGTGGGCGGGACCAGATGCACAGCGATGATGCCAACCTGGTCCTGGCCCTTTACATGGAAGAGAAAGACCGGGAGACCATCGAGACGGAGGTGTGGAAATCGCTGGCGGCCCGCAAGGCGGTGTGGGACGAGCTGGAATCGAAGGCCGCCGATTTCTGACGGAATCCTGTTACAGAAGTCCATTTGTGTGGGCATTGGGGGTAGATAGTGAGTCGAGTGGAAAAGGAGGTGTTCCGGCAGGTGGCACTCTATGCCGGAGTGGGTAAAGAGGAGATTACCGGTGACACGTTGCTCAGGGAGGAGCTGGGGTTCGATTCGCTGGTGATTCTCATGTTGCTGATCACGCTTGCGGAATCACTGGGCAGGAACATATTTGCCCTTCCTTTCGAGCTGGAGCGTCTGAGGTGTGTGGATGATCTGGTGGCGGTCTTTCCCGTCTCTCTTCCTCGCGCCTTCAGGGATGAATCACTATCGCCCCGCTGTTTCCATTGAGCAGGGGTGATTTTCGTTATCGCGATGTCATGCGGCATTCTGTCCGGGATGTCGCGTCTTCCCGTCTTTGCCGCCGACTATCTTGGTATCTCTCTTCCCGGTAATGTATCCTGCACCATTTCCTTCTTCTGACGGGACACCATGGTGCAAGAACTCTTCGTCGATACACCCGGGGCACTGGCGGAACTGTGCCGCACTCTCCGCGGAAGCGACTGGTTGGCTCTCGACACCGAGTTCATTCGCGACAAGAGCTACTATCCTCGTCTCTGTCTTCTGCAGGTGGCCAGCGAAGATGTGATAGCCTGCATCGATCCGTTGGCGCTGCCGGACATGGCGGAACTGTTTTCGGTCATCTACGATCCCGGTGTCACCAAGGTATTTCACGCAGGGCGTCAGGATCTGGAGATCTTCTATCATTTGCATGGAAAGCTGCCCCAGCCGCTGTTCGATACCCAGATCGCCGCCGCTTTGCTCGGCTGCGGGGATCAGATTGGCTATGGTGCGTTGGTCGAGGCGATGCTCGGGGTGGAGCTGCCGAAGGCACACAGCCGTACCGACTGGTCCATTCGTCCGTTGAGCCCGGAGCAGATCCGCTATGCGGCGGATGATGTACGCTACCTCCGCCAGCTCTACCAGAGACAACGACAGAGACTGGATGAGCTGGGTCGCACAGAGTGGCTGGCCGATGACTTCGCCGAACTGGCGGACCCCCTCACTTATGAAAATCCACCCGGCGGGGCATGGAGCCGGGTAAGGGGCCATCACCACCTCAAGGGTGTTCAACTCGCGGTGCTCCAGTCTCTCGCCGCGTGGCGGGAGGAAGAGGCCCGCAAGCGGGACAAGCCGCGCAAGTGGCTGTTGCGGGACGACCTCCTGCTGGAGCTGGCACGCCGCCAACCCCTGAGCCAGCAGGCGTTGAGCAGGATTCGGGGACTGGAGAGCGGCTTCATACGCAATAGTGGAAGCGAAATCATCGCCTTGATCCGCGATGCGCGGAAACTCCCCCCAGAGCAGTGGCCCCGTCCTCGAAGGAAGATTCAGCTTTCACCAGCGCAGGAAGGGGTGGTAGATGCCCTGATGGCACTGGTCAGAGTGGTGGCGCTCGAAAACCAGATCGGTCCCGCGAGTCTGGTTACGCGCAAGGAACTGGAGAGGTTGGTGAGCGGGGATCGGAATGTGTCGGTGATGAAGGGATGGCGGGGAGAGCTGTGCGGCAGCCGGTTGCTGGATTTTCTGGAAGGACGGGCTGGTTTGCGCGTCGACGAGGGGAGGATCGTGCAATATCATATAGGGCGGTGAGATTGTTGCCGGGGCGACAACCCGGCGGCATGTTGCGCCAGTCAGGGTTTCAGGAACAGCCATGAGCGAGATTCATCGGGAGTTTGTTTCTGCCGTTCATGGATGAGAACTGGGCGATCGATAGATGAATCTGGCAAGTGTCCGTTCGGCGATGCCCCGCCGGCACCGCAACGATAAGCTGGTTCGGGCCGCCTATCCCTGGCGGGATGGCAATCGGATCCGGATCCTGGTGGATGGTCCCAGCTTCTTCCCCAGAATGCTGGAGTGCATCGCCGGTGCACGGCGATACGTGCTGCTGGAGATGTATCTGATGGAGTCGGGGGAGGTTGCGAGCCGCTTCATCGAGGCGCTGGCCGGAGCAGCGGCTCGGGGGGTGACGGTAAATCTGTTGCTGGATGATTTCGGTTCCCGGGCGTTGAAGAGGGTGGATCGGCAACTGTTGCGGGATGCAGGGGTACACCTCACTTTTTTCAATCCGCTGGAGTACGGAAAGGGGCGCGCCAACCTCTATCGGGATCACCGCAAGTTGCTGCTGGTGGATGGTGAGGTGGCTTTTACCGGCGGAGCGGGGATCACCGACGAATTTGCTCCCACCCAATCCTCGGAAGAGTACTGGCACGACATCATGGTGGAGTGCCGCGGGCCGGTGGTTGCGGACTGGCAACACAGTTTCTCACTGGTCTGGCGGCGGTGGGCGGCGACTCCCCTGGAGCTTCCTGCGTCTTCGAATCTTCCTCAACCAGAAGGTCTGTCGGCGCGTCTCTCGGTCATCTATCCCCCCTATCAGGAGGTGAAGGGCTCCCTGGCCAGGCGCATCCGTACCGCCCGGCGCCGTGTCTGGCTGGTGACCGCCTATTTCATTCCCACCCGGAAGATCCGCCGCCTGTTGCGTAGGGCGGCGAGGCACGGAGTGGACGTACGGATACTGGTGCCGGGTGAAAAGACCGATCATCCCACGGTTCGGCGGGTGGGTCAGCGTTACTATCAATGGTTGTTGCGCAATGGCGTTCGTATCTTCGAATACCAGCCTCGTTTCATCCATGCAAAGGTATGGCTGTGTGATGACTGGGTCAGCGTCGGTTCCACCAATCTCGATCGCTGGACCCAGCACTGGAATCTGGAGGCCAACCAGGAGGTGAGCGGCAGGGCGTTCGCAGCCCGGGCGATGGCCGTTCTCAAGGAGGACTTTGCCCGCAGCGTGGAGATAGACTACGTTGAATGGTGCAATCGTCCCTGGTATCAGCGCCTGCGGGAGTGGTTCTGGAGCACCGTGGCCATGTGGACCCAGTACTACAGCCAGCGACGGCTGCGCAGCAGGCGCAACATACAGCGTGGCGGGGGATGGTGAAGTCTTGCCCTCTCCCGTTGTTGCGGGAAAGGGTTACAGCTCTTCCGGTTCGATCATATCCAGCGGGTTGGTTCCGTCGCTGGGGCGGGGTGGTACCTCGGTATCGCCGAAGTCGTCTGCCACCAGATCATCGAATGGTCCGGACCAGTCTTCCGGCGGTGCGGTCTTCTCCGGCTCCGTTTCGTACCACGTATCCAGGCTGATCTCGCCGACATCACCGTTGAAATACTGGATCTCGATGGTTTCTTCGTCTTCATCAATGGCGACGATCTTGAACTGCTCTCCGTCCACCGTCGAGTACCAGCTTCCCACTTCAGGTTCGTCTTGGACAGGCATCCCGTTGGCTCCGCGATTGGTCAAGGATTGTTCCGGATGAGCGAAGAATTTTAGTCCTTTCATTCGTGAATTCAAGGGGGAGCGGGGCTCGCCCACCATCCTGTCGCCTTTCTCTGTTATGTCCGATCCTTCTTCTCGCTTTCCGGCGGGAGCGGTTCCATCTGGGTGGTGGGCCAGGGGCTGAACGGAAACGGCTTCCGTTCGCTGTTGAAGGTGAGGAACTGCATGGTTTGATAGAAGAAGATGCTCAGCCCTTTGCCGAAAAGCTTCAACTGGACGTTCTCTTCCCCGGTGACGAGCTTGAACAGGAACTGGAGGATGGCGACGGCAACCACCACCATTTCGGCGACGTTATACAGAAAGGCGCAGATCAGCATGAACAGGCCGCGGCGCCAGGTGGCGGGGGAGAAGGGTCGGGTACCGTCGCTGCGATTTTCCATGATCTGCTCCTTTGCTGAAAAGCCGGAAGGTGCCGATCCTCGGATCGACTTCTGTCACAACAGTATAGAACAATCCTTCGGCGTGAAAGGGTTACTTCACACCTTTCCCTGCCAGGAAGGGAACGTACTTCTTGTCGGTTCCCTGGATATGGTGGGTCAGCCAGTCCTTCAGGAACTGCAGGAGCTCTTCGAGTACCGACTCGTCGTTGGCGGTGACGCGCCCCTGGAACTCCATCACCTTCGCCACCAGCTTCTTGTGCTTGGCCTGGTGGTTCTCCAGATCGGGGTAACCGTGCATCGCCATCAATCCCTCTTCGTAGGTGAAGTGGGTCTTGGTGTATTCCACCAGCCCGCCCAGGATGCGACCCAGCATCTCGTGGCCCCGTTTCTGTCCGGCCTCGTAATAGAGCTCGTTGGCGATGTCCACCAACAATTTGTGCTGGCGATCGATTTCAGCGATTCCCACCATGAAGGATTCGTCCCAGCGGAACAGCTGGCGACTGCTCTGGGTGGCACGTTTCTCCTCCAGCGCCTTCTGATTGACGCGGAACCGGTCCAGTAGGACCCTTACCTCCGATGCCATGGCCGCCACGCGGGCGCTCTCGGAGCCCGCGTGCTGGGCGTCGCGGTTGATCTCTTCCACCGCCTGGGAGATTCGATTGATATTGCCGTTGATCTCTTCCGCCACTGCGCTCTGCTGCTCCACCGCCGTGGCAATCAACTCGTTCATCTCGGTGATGGCGCCGATGGCCTGCGCAATCTCGTCCAGTACCGAGCGGGTGCCATTGGCCTGCTCCACGCTCTGTTGGGCGCGTTCCCCACTGGATAGCATGACCTGGGCCGTCTGGCGGGTGTCCCGCTGCAGCTCCTCGATCATGTGCTGGATCTCCAGGGTGGACTCCTGGGTGCGTCTGGCCAGGGAGCGAACCTCGTCCGCGACGACGGCGAAACCACGCCCCTGTTCTCCGGCCCTCGCTGCCTCGATGGCGGCGTTGAGTGCCAGCAGGTTGGTCTGTTCGGCGATGTCCCGAATGATGTCCAGGATCCCGTTGATACTGGCGCTGTGGTTTTCCAGACGGCCGATGGCTTCGACGGCGAGACGGACATCGCTGGCCAGGGCGTCTATGGAGTCGACCGCCTCATCGACCACCTTCTGCCCGTTGATAATTGATCGATCGGCCTCACGAGCCGCGTCGGCCGCCCGGGACGAGTTACGGGCCACCTCCTGTACGGTGGCGGTCATCTGGTTCATCGCCGCCGCAGCCAGCTCGATGTTTTGTGCCTGGACGGCGACGTTTTCCCCCGATTTCTTGTTGAGGGATGCCAGGGTTTCCGAGGTGTCCGCCAGCACTCCCGCCGTGGTCAATACCGACGTCACCGCCTGTCCGACACCGTTGGACACCTCGTTGATGGAGGCGGCGATGCTTTGGAACTCATCCTTGCTGTCCAGCTGGAGCTGCTCGCTCATATCCCCTTCGGCCATTTTGTGGCTGATTTCGCGGAGCTGTTTCACCGTTGTGCAGATGGCGGCATAGATGGCGAGGTAGAGATAGGAGAGCAGTATCAGGCTGCCGCTCAACAGGGCGATGTTGAACACCTCTTTCCCTTCTCCCGTCTCGTTGCCGCCCAGTAGTTCGTAGGCAAATATCATGAGAGGGAGGGTGCTGATCAGGAACAGTGTGATGAACTTGGCACGGAAGCTGAACTGGTTCATCAGTATGACAGCGGGTTTCAACAACATATTCATTGCAGCGTTCCTTATTTCACCAAACTTTCTTTGGGTACGAGGTTTTTCGCAGCCGATCCTGCGAAAAACAGGAATTGTGTCGTAATTGTTACGGCTCGTTCACACAGAACTTTAGAGATTTATGATAATCTGAATGATTCCCGCTGGAATCGTGTGGGATGGTTTCTTGTCCGCTTTTTTCGTCGAGGCGGGAATCCGGTGCCCATGCCAGATGTGAGGGAGTGGGATGGAACGGCGGAAGGGTGCATGAAAAAACAGCCGCCGGGGGGGCGGCGGCTGCAAAGGTTCCGGTTTTGGACAAAGCACGATCCCTGTGTCTTCTAGTATCGACTCCATGACGGGGATTATCCATCCCGGTTTGTCAAAAGGGTGTGAACCCTGGCTCGAATATTTCCCGGTTGCCGAATTCCACCACAAGTCGCTGTTGGCGAGCGAAGCATCCAAAATGGAGGCGAAGTGTGTTGCCAACCAATAGTTCTCAAGAACTCCCGGCGGATGGCCGTTATTGAAGGTGACCGCGTGCCGCCGATGGTGCAAAGGGCGGCACCGGCTCGGGATCCCATGTCTCGAGTGTCTTGGCCGGAAAGACGCCGGGAGCCTGTTTTTCGAGACTCGCACAGGATTGGTAACCAAAAACAGGGTGACTAGAGATGTCGAATTTTCTGAAATCGGTAGATGATCGGACCGGATTGGCCGGCGCCAATCGCCTGGAGATCCTGCTGTTCAGCCTCGGTGTGGATCAGAATAGTGGACGGGAGGAGATGTTTGGAATCAATGTGTTCAAGGTCCGGGAGGTGTTGCGGGTCCCCGAGATTGTCCGTGCACCTGACATGCCGCCGGGAGTGGAGGGGATGGTCAGTCTCCGGGGGGTGATGATTCCCGTAATCAATCTGGCGCACTTTTGCGACGTCAATGTCTCCAGCAAGCCGGATGCCCTGATCGTCACCGAATACAATTACAATATGCAGGGCTTTCTGGTGGCCTCCGTGGATCAGATCATCCGCATGGAGTGGAGTGCCATCAAGGAGCCGCCGGCGATGATGGCCCATCGTCACGGGGGGCTGGTGACTGCGGTGGCGGATCTGAAGGAGGATCGCATCGTAATGATCCTCGATGTGGAAAAAATCCTGGACGAGACCACGGGTCGCACCGCCGATCCCCATCTTTTCGAAGGGATAGAGAAAGTGGACGTTCCGGCAAGGATGTTTTTCGCCGATGACTCTTCGGTGGCCCGGACCCAGATCGAGATGACCATGGATCGGATGGGTATACAGCACATCAGTGCCAAGAACGGCAAGCAGGCCTGGGAGATGCTCTCCAAGATCGCCGCCGAAGCCGAGGCGGAGGGGCTGACGGTCGCCGACAAGCTGGACTTCATCCTCACCGATGTCGAGATGCCGGAGATGGATGGCTATGTGCTGACCAAGAAGATCAAGGGGGACAAGCGGTTCAACGGTGTGCCGGTGATCATGCACTCTTCCCTTTCTGCTGCGGCCAACAGCAACATCGGCAAGAGTGTCGGTGCGGATGCCTACGTGGGTAAGTTCAAGCCAAAGGAGCTGGCGGATGTGCTGGTTCCAATCCTGAAGGGGAAAAAGGTCTCTCTCTCCGAGTCGGAAGAGAGTCGATAGCGGCGCTCCGCGACGGGCGTGGGGGAACGGCCATATAGGCAAATCAGCGGCTCTGCGGTAGAATTCACTCATTTGACCGCGGAGGTGTTTCCCACTTCATGAAGCGCAAGCTTTATGTCAAGACATTCGGTTGCCAGATGAACGAGTACGATTCCGCCAAGATGGCGGATCTGCTCGGCGCCACCCACGGCTTCGAGCCGGTGTCAGAGCCGGAACAGGCCGATCTGCTGCTGCTCAACACCTGCTCCATCCGGGAGAAGGCGCAGGAGAAGGTCTTTTCCCTGCTGGGGCAGTGGCGTGAACTGAAGGAGCGGCGTCCCGGCGTGGTGATCGGCGTGGGTGGCTGTGTCGCCAGTCAGGAAGGGGAGCAGCTGCTGCGGCGGGCACCGTGCGTGGATCTGGTGTTCGGCCCGCAGACCCTGCACCGCCTTCCCCGCATGCTGGAGGAGCTGGAAGGTGGGCGCCAGGGGGTGATCGATGTCTCCTTCCCCGAGATCGAGAAATTCGACCGGCTTCCCGAGCCCCGTGCCGAGGGTCCCTCCGCCTATGTCTCCATCATGGAGGGATGCAGCAAGTATTGCAGCTATTGTGTGGTTCCCTACACCCGTGGCGAAGAGGTGAGCCGGCCTTTCGACGACGTGCTGTCCGAAGTGGCGCAGCTCGCCCGCCAGGGGGTGCGGGAGGTCAATCTGCTCGGACAGAACGTCAATGCCTATCGCGGCACCATGCACGATGGCGAGCAGGCCGACCTGGCACTGCTCATCAGCTACGTGGCGGCCATCGACGGCATCGAGCGGATCCGTTACACCACTTCTCATCCGCTGGAGATGAGCGACAGCCTGATCCAGGTCTACGCCGAGGTTCCTCAGCTGGTCAGCCATCTCCATCTCCCGGTCCAGAGCGGTTCCGACCGGATCCTGGCGATGATGAAACGGGGGCACAGCGTCCTGGAATACAAACGTATCATCCGCCGCCTGCAGGAGGTGCGGCCGGGCATCTCCATCTCGTCCGATTTCATCGTCGGTTTTCCCGGTGAGACCGAGGCGGACTTCGCTGCCACCATGAAGCTCATCGACCAGGTGGGATTCGACCACTCCTTCAGTTTCATCTACAGTGCACGCCCCGGCACCCCGGCCGCCACTCTGCCCGATGAGGTGCCCCTGGAGGAGAAGAAGCGGCGCCTGGCCACCCTGCAGGAACGGATCGCCGAACAGGCCGGAGGGATCAGCCGCGCCATGGTGGGAACGGTGCAGCGGGTGCTGGTGGAGGGGTTGTCGCGCAGAGACCCCCGGCAGCTGGCCGGCCGAACCGAGAACAACCGGGTGGTGAATTTCGATGGTGATCCCGCGCTCATCGGTCAGTTTGCCGAGGTGAAGATCACGGAGGCGCTGCCCAACTCGCTGCGTGGCGAACTGGTGGCCGAGGCGTCGTTGACCGCTACCGCATGAGCAAGTCTCTGGAGACCCTGGATTTCGTTCTCGAACCGGCCGACAATCGACGTCTGGCCAATCTCTGCGGGCAGCTCGACGAGCACCTGCGCCAGGTGGAGCGTCGGTTGGGAGTGGAGATCAACAACCGGGGCAACAACTTCCGCGTGATCGGTGGAAAGGGTGCCATCCGGCTTGCCAGCAAGGTGGTCCAGGAGCTCTACGCCGAGACCGCCCGACGGGCGCTGACCCCTTCCGGGGTGCATCTCTTTCTGCAGCAGTCCGGAGTGGACTCCCTGCTGGAGAAGGAGGTCGCCGAGTTCCCCGACATGGTGATTCAGACCCCGCGGGGCGAGGTGCGGGGGCGGGGCTCCAACCAGCGGCGCTATCTGCAGCAGATTCAGCAGGACGATGCCATTTTCGGCATCGGACCGGCGGGTACCGGCAAGACCTATCTGGCGGTGGCCAGTGCGGTGGAAGCGCTGGAGCAGGATCGGGTCCGGCGTATCGTGCTGACCCGGCCCGCGGTGGAAGCCGGAGAGCGGCTGGGGTTTCTGCCGGGAGATCTGGCGCAGAAGATCGATCCCTACCTGCGTCCCCTCTACGATGCCCTGTACGAGATGCTGGGATTCGAGCGGGTGGCCAGGTTGATGGAGCGCAATGTCATCGAGGTGGCACCGCTTGCCTACATGCGGGGGCGAACCCTGAACGAGTCGTTCATCATCCTCGATGAGGCGCAGAATACCACCATGGAACAGATGAAGATGTTCCTGACCCGCATCGGCTTCGGCTCCAAGGCGGTGATCACCGGCGATGTGACCCAGATCGACCTGCCCCAGGGCACCCGCTCCGGCCTGCGTCATGTCATCGAGGTGCTGAGGGATGTGGAGGGGGTGGCCTTCACCTTCTTCCAGGCGCGGGACGTGGTGCGTCATCAGCTGGTGCAGCGCATCGTGACCGCCTATGAGCGGTTCGAAGAGTGATCCGCTCGTCTCTCCCGTTCTCGTGAACCGGTACGACATCACCCTCGATCTGCAGGTGGCGCTGCGAAAACCAGCGCGGATCCCGCCGCGGGCCCGGTTCGAGGGCTGGGTGCGTGCGGCCCTGGAGGGCGGGGGCCACCCCTCTGGTGAGGTGGAACTGACCATCCGTATCGTGGAGCCGCAGGAGAGCGCCCGCCTGAATCAGGCGTACCGACAGAAGAGCGGTCCAACCAACGTGCTGTCGTTTCCTTTCGAGAGTCCACCCGGTCTGTCGCTTCCGCTGCTGGGCGATCTGGTGATCTGCGCGTCGCTGGTGGAGCAGCAGGCCGCCGACCAGCGGAAGCCGCTCGAGGCCCACTGGGCGCACCTGGTGATCCACGGCACACTTCATCTGCTCGGTTACGACCATCTCGAGCCGCGACAGGAAGCGCAGATGGAAAGGCTTGAAATTTCCATCCTGGCCGGATTAGGCTATGACAATCCCTACTGATGTGAACGGAGAATGAATCAAGAGAGTCAATCGGACGGTCCTGCGGCCAACGGAGAGAGGCCGCATCTATCCTGGCTGGAACGAATCGGTCAGGCCCTCTATCAACCCGAACCCCAGAACAGAGAAGAGCTGGTCCAGATTTTGCGCGACGCTTCGAAGCGGGGGCTGCTGGACAGCGATGCGCTGGCGATGATCGAGGGGGTATTGCAGGTGGCCGAGATGCAGGTGAGGGACATCATGATCCCCCGCTCGCAGATGGTCGTGGTGGAAAGGGATGCCGATCCGCGCTCCTATCTTCCCGTCATCATCGAATCGGCCCACTCCCGTTTCCCGGTGATAGGGGAGAGCCGTGACGAGATCGTCGGCATCCTGCTGGCCAAGGACCTGCTGGCCTGGCTCGCCCAGGGAGAGGAGAAAAGATTCGACATCCGGGAGGTGTTGCGACCGGCGGTGTTCATCCCCGAAAGCAAGCGGCTCAACGTGTTGTTGAAAGAGTTTCGGGCCAGTCGCAACCACATGGCCATCGTGGTGGATGAATATGGCGGGGTGGCCGGTCTGGTGACCATCGAGGATGTGCTGGAGCAGATCGTCGGTGAGATCGAGGACGAACACGATGTGGATGGAGACACCTACATCATGCGCTATGGCCCCAATCGCCATACGGTGAAGGCATTGACCCCCATCGAGGAGTTCAACGACTACTTCGGTACCGATTTCAGCGACGAAGAGTTCGACACCATCGGTGGTCTGGTGATGCATGCCTTCGGACACATGCCCAAGCGGGGGGAAAAGGTCACCCTGGGGCAGTTCCAGTTCAAGGTGCTGCGGGCGGACAACCGTCGTATCCATCTGCTGCAGCTGCTCAAGGCCGATGGTGCCGTGAAGCGGCAGGAGCAGGAAGAGACGGCTCAGGGTGAATCATAGGGACGGGGTGTTGCCACTCCCTTGTCATCAGGGGCAGCGGCGGCGCCCTTCTCGACGATGGCACTGATCGGGTTGCCGCCCGGAGTGCTGGGCGCCGGCAGGGCGGGGGATCTGGCGGCGTTGTTGGCCGGTGCGCTGCTGCCTTTCGCCTTCGCTCCCTACCATCTCTACCCTCTGGCCATCCTCTCTCCGGCCATCCTCTTCATGGCCTGGCTGAGTCTCACCCCGGCGCAGGCGTTCTGGCGGGGATGGTTGTACGGATTGGGGATGTTCGGGGTGGGGGTCTCCTGGATCTTCGTCTCCATCAACCGATATGGGGCAGCCAGCATCCCGCTGGCGCTGGCTCTCACCTTCCTCTTCATCACCGTCATGGCGCTCTACGTGGGTCTGTTGGGCTATGTGGCCGTGCGCATCTCCCGCTGGTGGCGGGATGGAGGAGCTGGTTTCCCCTGGATGGATTTGTTGCTGCTCTATCCGGCGCTCTGGGTGCTGTTCGAGTGGTGGCGAGGGTGGTTTCTGAGCGGTTTCCCGTGGCTGAACCTGGGCACCAGCCAGTTGGGGGCACCACTGGATGGTCTGGCGCCGATTGCAGGGGTCTACGGAGTCTCTTGGGCGGCGGCCTTCAGCGCGGGATTGTCGGCTTCGCTGTTGCTGCGACCCCGGAGGTGGGCGCGCTGGATGGCGCTGTTTGTTGCTCTCTGGGCAGGGGTCTGGTTGCTCGGCAAGGCGGAGTGGACCCGGCCGGCGGGGAAACCGTTGAAGGTGGCGCTGCTGCAGGGCAACGTGCCCCAGGAGATCAAATGGCTGCCTGAACAGTTGCGCCCCAATCTCGAGCTCTACACCGGTCTGACCGCACGGAACTGGGATGCCGATTTGATCATCTGGCCGGAGACCGCCATCACCGCCTTCTACCATCAGCTGAAGGAGGGATTCATCGAGCCGCTGCACAGCATGGCGCGCCGACACCGGACCGATATCCTGGCCGGGCTGCCGCTGCTGGATGAGAAAAACGGCCATTACTACAATGCGGTGATGAGTATCGGCACGCAGGAGGCTTTCTACCGCAAGCACCATCTGGTTCCCTTCGGGGATTTCGTTCCCTTCGAGGAGCAACTGCGAGGGTTGATCGCCTTCTTCGATCTGCCCATGTCCTCCTTCAGCCCGGGACCGGCGGTACAGCCGTTGCTGGAGGTGGCAGGGCATCCGGTGGGGATCTCCATCTGCTACGAGGATGCCTTCGGCGCCGAGGTGATTCGTACCCTGCCCGAGGCGGAACTGCTGGTGAATGTGAGCAACGACGCCTGGTGGGGTGACAGCTTCGGCCCCCATCAGCATCTGCAGATCGCCGCCATGCGCGCCCGTGAGGGGGGGCGTCCCCTGTTGCGCTCCACCAATACCGGTATCACCGCACTGGTGGACCATCGGGGCCGCATCGTCTCCACGGCACCCCAGTTTCAGGTGGCGACGTTGCGTGGCGAGGTACAGCCGCGGCAGGGTGCCACTCCCTATGTGAAGTGGGGAAACCTGCCGGTAGTGTTGCTGATGGCAGGGATGGTTGCGGGAGCGATTTTTCTGCGCCGCAACGCCGCGAGTATGGGATAATCCGCGCGAGCGAGAGACAACCACGAAGAAGAAGACGATGGACGAAAGATATCATCCAGAGAAGATCGAGGCCGAGGCTCAGCATTACTGGGAGGAACATGACAGCTTCCGGGCGGTGGAGGATCCTTCCCGGGAGAAGTTCTACTGCCTCTCCATGTTCCCCTATCCCAGCGGCCGGCTGCACATGGGGCATGTGCGCAACTACACCATCGGCGACGTGATCAGCCGCTATCAGCGCATGCAGGGGAAGAACGTGATGCAGCCCATGGGTTGGGACGCCTTCGGACTTCCGGCGGAGAACGCGGCCATCCGGCACGGCGTGCCGCCGGCAAAGTGGACCCGGGAGAACATCGACTACATGCGCCGGCAGCTCAAGCGGCTCGGCTTCGGTTTCGACTGGTCCCGGGAGCTGGCCACCTGTGATCCCGCCTACTACCGCTGGGAGCAGTGGTTGTTCACCCGTCTGTACGAGAAGGGGCTGGTCTACCGGAAGACCGCGCCGGTCAACTGGTGCCCCAACGATCAGACCGTGCTGGCCAACGAGCAGGTGATCGAGGGACGCTGCTGGCGCTGTGATCACGAGGTGGAGCGGCGCGAGATCCCGCAGTGGTTCATGAAGATCACCGCCTACGCCGAGGAGCTGCTGGCCGATCTGGAGCGGCTGAAGGAGTGGCCCGAACAGGTGGTCACCATGCAGCGCAACTGGATCGGCCGCTCCGAAGGGGTGGAGGTCCGGTTCACCGTCGAGGGAAGCGGCGAGACGCTGAAGGTGTTCACTACCCGTCCCGATACCCTGATGGGGGTGACCTACGTGGCGGTGGCGGCGGAGCACCCCATCGCCCTGCAGCGCGCGGAGCAGGATCCCGAGCTGTTCGCCTTCATCGACCAGTGCCGGCATACCAAGACCGCCGAGGCGGTCATCGAGACCCTGGAGAAGAGAGGTCTGGACACCGGCCTGAAGGCCATCCATCCGATCACCGGGGAGGCGGTGCCCATCTACGTGGCTAATTTCGTACTGATGGGCTACGGCGAAGGGGCGGTGATGGCTGTCCCCGCCCATGATCAGCGGGACTGGGAGTTTGCCCGCAAGTATCATCTGCCCGTCAGGCAGGTGATTGCGCCCGCGGATGGCGGTGAGGTGGATCTCGCCAAAGGCGCCTTCACCGAAAGGGGGGTGCTGGTGAATTCGGGCGAGTTCAGCGGGTTGACCTCCGAACAGGCGTTCGATGCCATCGCCGAGTGGCTCGCCGCCCGGGGAAAGGGACGCAAGCGGGTCAACTACCGTCTGCGGGACTGGGGGATCTCCCGTCAGCGTTACTGGGGGGCGCCCATCCCCGTGGTCAACTGTCCCCGCTGCGGGGAGGTGCCGGTTCCGGAGGAGCAGCTGCCGGTGGTGCTGCCCGAGGATGTGCATCTGGATGGCGTCGGTTCGCCCCTTTCCCGGATGCCCGAGTTCTACGAGACCACCTGCCCCCGCTGCGGTGGGGAGGCGCGGCGTGAGACCGATACCTTCGACACCTTCATGGAATCCTCCTGGTACTATGCCCGCTATTGCTGCCCTGACAATGCGCAGGCGATGCTGGATGAACGGGCCCGGTACTGGCTGCCGGTGGATCAGTACATCGGCGGCATCGAGCACGCCATCCTCCATCTGCTCTATGCACGCTTCTATCACAAGCTGCTGCGTGACGAGGGGCTGGTGGAGGGAGACGAGCCCTTCACCCGGCTGCTGACCCAGGGCATGGTGCTGAAAGATGGTGCCAAGATGTCCAAGTCGAAAGGCAACACGGTGGATCCGGAGGCGCTGATCGCCCGCTACGGGGCCGATACCGCCCGGCTGTTCATGATGTTCGCCGCCCCTCCCGAGCAGTCGCTGGAGTGGCAGGATGCCGGCGTGGAGGGGGCGTCCCGCTTTCTCAAGCGGCTCTGGCGCCTGGTGTACGAGCATCTGGCGGAAGGGGAGGCGCCGCAACTGGACCGCTCGGCGCTGAACGACCAGGAGAAGGCGCTGCGCCGGCGGGTGCACGACACCATCGCCAAGGTGAGCGACGACATGGGGCGGCGCTATACCTTCAACACCGCCATCGCCGCGGTGATGGAGCTGGCCAATGCCGTCTCCCGCTTCGAGGCCGCCACCCCACAGGGGCGGGCGGTGGTGCGGGAGGCGCTGGAGAGCATGGTGCTGCTGCTCTCCCCCATCGTACCCCACATCACCCATGCCCTGTGGCGGGCGCTGGGGCACGAGCGGGCGGTGGTCGATGAACCGTGGCCCACGGTGGATCGGGATGCGTTGCGCAGCGACACGGTGACCCTGGTGGTGCAGGTGAACGGCAAGCTGCGGGGACGTATCCAGGTGCCGGCCGACGCCGATCGAGCCGCCGTGGAGCAAGCGGCCCGGCAGGAGGAGAATGTGCGCCGCTTCGTCGAGGGCCGGGAGGTGAAGAAGGTGATCGTGGTCCCCGGCAGGCTGGTGAACATCGTGGTGTCGTAAACGGCAGAGCCGGTATGGGAGGGCGCCCGCTTCTGCTGCTGTTATTGCCCCTGTTGGGTGCCTGCGGTTTTCATCTGCGGGGGGATGTCTCGCTGCCGGCATGGCTCGAGCGGGTCCAGGTGACGGGAGAACCGCGCTACGGGAAGACGATCGAGATGCTGGCACACTCCCTGCGGGCGGCGGGGGCCACCCTGGTGGAACGGCCCGCACAGGGAGATGTGGTGATCGTGGTCGAAGGAGAGCAGCGTCAGCGCCGTGTTCTCTCCGTGAACAGTGAAGGACGGCCCCGGGAGTACGAACTGAGCTACCGGTTGGTCTACAGCGTTCGCACTCCCGCCGGAAGGGAGCTGCTGCCCTCGCGAAGCGTCGTGCGTACCAAGGAGTACACCTTCGACGAAGCCGATGTCCTGGGCAAGAGCACCGAGCGGGAGGAGCTCTGGCATGAATTGCGTCGCCGGGTGGTGGCGGCGGTGGTGAACCGGCTGCGATACAGCCGTCGTAAACCGCGATGATTCTCTCTCCCGGGCGGCTGCAGGCCCAGCTGGATCAGGTGGTGGCGCCGCTCTACCTGATCGCGGGTGACGAGCCGCTGCAGCAGATGGAGGCGGCCGATGCCGTGCGTAATGCGGTGAGGGCGCGGGGGTTTACCGGTCGTGAGGTGCTGCATGCCGGCAAGGGGTTCGACTGGCGAGAGCTGGGTGCGGCGGCGGGGATGCGTTCTCTGTTCGCCGAAAGGCGGCTGATAGAGCTCCGTCTGCCGGGGGGGAAGCCGGGCGATGCCGGAGCCCGGGCGCTGCGTGCCTGGGCGGAGAATCCGCCGGAGGATTGCGTGCTGTTGATCGTCAGCGGCAAGCTGGAGCCGTCGGCACGGTGCAGCAAATGGTTTCAGGCGCTGGAAAAGGGCGGCGTGGTGGTCCAGGTATGGCCGTTGAAACCGGCCGAACTGCCGGTCTGGATCGAGAAGCGGCTGCGAGCCAGGGGAGTACAGGCGACTCCCGAGGCGGTGGCCCTGTTGGCGGAGCGGGTGGAAGGGAACCTGCTGGCTGCTGCCCAGGAGATCGAAAAGCTTCATCTGCTCTACGGGGAGAGACGGCTGCACCCGGAGGCGATCGCAGCGGCCGTGGGGGACAGCGCCCGTTTCACCATATATGAACTGGTGGACAGCGCCCTGGCCGCAGAGGCGGCGCGCAGCGTGCGGATTCTGCAGGGATTGCAGGAAGAGGGGG